>Ga0105105_10000165_pt1 | contig 31897 bp, 41 predicted proteins | sample PPLLaktember2015_4_FD_79108 | JGI IMG/M metagenome (GOLD analysis project Ga0105105, IMG submission 79108) | Freshwater sediment microbial communities from Prairie Pothole Lake near Jamestown, North Dakota, USA - PPLs Lake P8 Core (1) Depth... | ecosystem: Environmental > Aquatic > Freshwater >...
GTACACTAACAGAGTACAGTGTACTAGACATTGCTCCCACTTCATTTAGAGATACGCAAGCTGGATTGTACACTAACGAGTTTAGCGGCGAAGGAATCCTACAAGCAAACGAACCACCTCCAATTGCACAGGACCTAACTTTATACTCTAACTACATGTTCTATGCTAATACTAAAAAGAAACATAGTTTACTTTTAACTCTCTTAGGTACTGAGAAGTTCATTTCCTATGGGGCATTAGAAGATAGCATAAAAATAAGTTCTATGGTTATTGATGGGCCCAACACTAGAATTACTTTTTCAGCACCACATGCATTACAAGTAGATCAGGATATCCTTATTGCGAGAGAAGTAGCTGGTAATATTGTATATGATACTTCTAAAACAATAATCGCATCAACTCCTCCAAATGATAATGTTATTACGGTAGCAGGGGATATAACTAGTTACTTTGGGGAAAAGCCAACTATCCACGGATCTACAATAACCATTAAGCAGGGCCTTAGTTTTAATGAATATTTATTTGTAGGAAGACGTGAGTTCTACGAACTAACATTCCCAGATAAAACAGGGAACTACAATACAGGTAGTTTTATTACAATGTACTCCGTAGACAACGATATAAAATACGCTGTATGGTTCGATAAAACTGGAACAGATCCAAAGCCAACTACCATACCTCCAGACGCCGTTGCTATTAAAGTAGTCATTGATACTATAGATCTAGATACTGGTACACAGATAGCTAACAAATTTGTCGAAACGCTAGCTTTAAGCACTAGTGATTTCTTGTTTGAACAAACTATACCAGCCAACAATAAAGTCACTGTATCATTAGCATTTGCGGGGGCAGCTTTAGATCCAGCAATGAGTGTGACAGTTGGGATGACTACTTATAACACTGGTGTAACATACACTCAACTACAACAAGGATATGGTGAGGATACTACACAAAGGTTTGTAAAATTAGGTAAGGGCATATCTCCTTCCTTAAATACATTCACTGTTGCTAACTCCCTAGTAAAAAATATAAACAAGAACAACTCAGAATTTGTCTACGCATATTACCTGTTCAATGCCAACGGATTAACTGGGCAGATCCAATTAGAGTCTAGACAATTAATCTCTGATTCTTTTAGTGTAGAAGCTAATTACACTTCCGTAGCAGAAGCTTTTAATCCTGCACTAAATAGTACTGGAGCTACATCCTCTAATGAGGAAAGAGCGAATAGAGTGTACTACTCTAAGCTCCAACAACCAGATGCAGTACCTATCGTAAACTACATAGACGTAGGTCCTAGAGATGAAGCTATATTAAGAGTAGTGGCTTTACGGGATAGTATGTTTATATTCAAAGAGAAAACTATCTATAGGGTATCAGGTGATAGCCCTGCTAACTTCTCTATTGTAATTCACGATAACTCAGCTGCATTAGTAGCTGCTGATGCTTTAACTGTACTGAACAATAGTATATATGCATTTACTACACAAGGTGTTTCTCAAATCTCTGATACAGGATTGTCTGTTGTATCTAGACCTATAGAAGATAAGATCACTAGAATACTAGCTCCCAAATTTAAAGGTATACTATCTACTGTTTTCGCTACAAGTTACGAACAAGACCGAGCGTTCTTCTTATGGCTACCTAAGTTAGAAACGGACAATTATGCTACAGAGTGTTATAGGTTTAATGTGTTCACTAACACATGGACATCATGGGACGTTAACGCCACATGTGCTATAGTACCTCCTATTGAGAACGTACTATACAAAGGGGCTGGAGATATAACTTCTGTTGAGCGTGAACGCAAGGAGCTTAATAGGAAGGACTACGCTGATAGACAGGTTACTAAACAAATACCAGGGGATGCTGTACTATCTATACCAGATAGACAAATAAGACTCAATAGCACTGATAACGTAGTAAAGGGTGATACCTTAGTACAAGTTCAGTATATAACTGTAAGTCAACTAAATCGACTTATTACAAAGATACAAGATGATTTAACTACAAATAATAATAACTACACAGCTAGAGTTCAAACTGGTGATTCAGCTTCTGAATTTCTAACTAATCTTCTAGCTCAATTGAAGGCAGATAGTATACTACCCCCATCTGTTTCTATAAATTTTAACTTTGATATACAGAATATTGCCATACAAAATGCATATAATTCTTTGATTGTAGAGTTAAATAAACCTACTAGCACGTTATCTACAAAGAACTATAAGACTATTAGTGGGTCAGTGGAAGTTGAATTACTTGTAGAACAGGTGTCAAATTCTAGTAATACGATTACAGTGTTAGCCTTAGCCCCTGTATTACAAGGTCTATTGACCCTTTATAAAGCTATTAGATCTGAGGTTGTGTATGCACCACTAGCATTTGGTGATCCTGCTATGATGAAGCACATTAGGGTAGGGACCATGATGTTCGCTAACGCAGACCTAGCTTTCGCTAGTTTATCATATAGCACAGACCTGTCCCCTAACTATGAGAATATTGACTTTACTTTAGAGGGTGATGGTAGTTGGGGTGTGTTCTTCTACTCAAGTACAACATGGGGTGGAGAAGGTACACAAAGACCATTTAGAACTCTAATCCCTAGACAGAAGCAACGCTGTAGGTTTATTAGACCTAGACTAGTACACAGTACTGCATTTTATAAGTATCTATTATACGGTGTATCCTTTGACCTAGAGATGACAAATAGCAGAGGATATAGATAATGAGGGTTACAAACTACAAACGTATAGCTAAAGAAGACTTTAGTGCTGAGATGCAAGAGGACATGGAAAAGTTAGCGTCTTCTATTAATCCATTTGCGGATCAGATTATACAGGCTTTTAATGGTAATATTGGATTTGACAACTTAAATCAAGAACTTGTTACATTTGAAGTGCAGGTTAACGATAAAGGTAAACCTTCAACACAGGTAGAAGTTAAGTCAAATTTAAAGGGTAAGGTACAGGGTTATGTAGTTATTAGGGTAGAACCTGTCAATCACTCAGATCTACCAACAGCCACGCCATTTGTGTCCTATAAGCTTACTAATACAGGTACATCTATAGATGCTGTTACAGGGTTAGTTAAGGATAAAAAATATAGGATCACAGCCATAGCAATAGGATAACATATAATATAGGAGAAATGCGATAATGTCAGAATTAACTAAAGATGACCTACTAAAGAAAAAAGCTGGCACTGAAAATGGTATAGTAAAGAACTCATTCGGCGCTACCACAAGTACTACCAATGCTCCAATTAAAACAAATGCCCCAGCTCAAAGTGGTAAATTTACAAACGTTCAGAGTTTAATTAAAGCCAATCAAGGCGGCGGTTCCAGGTTAGCCGATGCTACAACAGCAGGCGTACAACGCGGTGTTGAGATGGCTAAAGGTGAAGTAGGACAATTTGGTCAGAAGATCGGACAAGAAGTAGGCAAAGAAGAAGCTAGAGTAAAGGATGTTAATCCCGTTAAAGAAGCTATTGAAGCGGCTAAAAAACCCACTCCCCTCAATGCTCCCGCTGCTAACACAAACCAACAACAGGCATCCCAAGGTGAGACAGCACAACAGTCTGCTGTAGCAAATCCATTTGCATTAGTGGATAATGAAGCACAGTTTAACGCAGCTCGTGATTTGATTACAGGTACAACTAATGTTGCAGCTATTACTGAAAATAAAGATGCAGCTTTTGGTAAAGCCGACAGACTTCTAACTGACGTAGGCAGAGAAGCCAGTCAACTTGGAACTGAAGAAGGTAGATTTAATCTTCTTAGAAGAGCAGTGGGTGGACCTATGTACTCGCGTGGAATGGGAGCATTAGACAACTTACTAATGTCTACAGAAGGTAGTGGTAAGTTACAGAATCAATTAGTAAAATCCCGTGACGACTTAGCTGCAGGCAATCGAAACTTAACAACCACTGCAGATCAATTTAAAACTAGATTAGACACTGTTGCGGCAGACGCTGGGGATTTAAGTACAAAGTTAAAAGCTGACTTAGAGTCTGGTATTACAGGGGTCAATAAGGAATTGACTGATCAGTTTGATACAGCTTCACAAGCAGCTAAAAAGGAAGCAGGAATACTTAATCAAGTACTTTCCGGTAGTGCTAACTTAGATGACAAAGAAGTACAGGATGTAATAAAAAAATACAATGTAGACTTAGATGCAAACTTGTTTGGATTAACTCCAGGATCTTTTTTAAAGACTGCGAACGATCCAAAACTAACAAGAGAATCAATAATAAATGAAGAACAAGCTAGAAGATTAGCGGCTCTACAAAGATTGTCTGGTATGGGTAAAGATCAAGTAGCTAAAAAAGGTGACAGAACTGCAGAGGAATTATTTGCTAAGTACGACACAGAGGGTTTAAATAAAGCTAGACAAGCTGAGTTAGATAGAACACTAAAAGAGTATAATAAAAATATAAATGAATACGCTTTAACAGGAAGAGCATCAGCTAATTTGTCTAATATTATAAAAAACATAATAGATAACAATATGAATGTTGATTTAAACAGATTAAATAGAGACCAAATTAATTTTACTTCTGGTGATTTTTTCGATGTAGGAGAGAGATTTGCGACAAACCAAGACAGAGCAGTAAATAATGCCTTAAATAGAATCAGAAGTGAGTTAAATTCAGTAATTAAAAACCAACGGTCAATTAGATCCATGTCAAAGAAATAGTTAGGAGAGTTTAACATGTTAGGATTTATACAAGCAGGAGCAGCTATCTTAGGGGCAGCTCAATCCGCTCAAGCAGCAGGAGACGCTAAACGAGCATTACAAGAAGCCACATCCTTAATGCTAGGAATACCAATCCCTGAACTTGAGAAGTATACACCTGAGCAATTAATTAATATGGGGAACTTCTCACCAGAAGAACTGCAGGCTATTGGGATATTGGGACCTTCTGCTGTTGAGAATATTCAATTAGATCCAAGACTTAGAGCTGATCAGGAGACTGCATTAGGCCAAGCAAGAGAACGTGCATTACGTGGACTCACTGCAGAAGACTCAGCTATCTTAGATCAATACATGAGACAAGCTTCTAATACAGCCCAGTCAGGCACACAAGCTGCTTTACAAGACATGGCTCGTCGTGGTATGTCTGGTAGTGGTAATGCCTTAGCAGCCGCTTTACAAAGCTCACAAGGTGCAGCTAATATGCAATCACAACAAGCTATGCAAGCTGCAGCAATGAGACTACAGTCCCAAGATAGAAACACAGATGCATTATCTAGAATGGCTGCTGGACTTGAATCTACAGATTACAATAGATCTATGGACTTAGCTAATAAGAGAGATAGTATTGCAGAGTTCAATCAAAGATTACGTCAGGATGTAGCTAATACTAATGTCGGTAATAGAAACTTAGCTCAACAGTCTAACTTAACTAACTCTCAACGTATATCTGATGCTAATATTAAAGAAAGAAACAGAGCGCAAGAAGTGGAGAATCAACGTAAGAAAGATCAATTTGATATGATGTACAAGAGAAACGCTGGTGCTGCTGGTTTAATGGGAGATCAAGCTAAAGCTTATCAAACAGCTGCTAAGAACATGGCTGATTCTACTGGTAAGATGATTGCTGGTGCTGGCGGTCTTAAGTTCAAAGAAGACGAAGACGAAGAATAAACCTAACATCAATTAACATATTATAAGAGGGACTTATGCAGAGAAAAAATCCTGGTTACGAAGACTTAGATGGTATGTTGGCTATGTTGGAAGAGGAAGAGCGTAATAATACTATGGACCCTAGTCGTCCTATTGGTACGCAATTTAACTACCTAACTAATTCCTATGAAGAGGTCCCGCAAGATACACTAACTACACAGCAAAAGTCCCAAGACATTAGTAGAAGCATGGGTATTCTCCCAGACCTAACTTCTAATAAACTAAATAAAATGAGAGAGCAGAAAGCTGAGCAGGAACAACTAAACGATCAGATGATTGACGATGAGCTTAATGCTCTCGATCAGATACCGACACCGGATGTATCAGGGAGAGATCCTTTTCAAGCACCGAACATAACACCAATACAAACTCAAGAGAAACTAGCTACTCAGGAACCACAACCGTTTGATCTAAACGCTATGATCTCAGAGTACGTTAATGCTCAGAAAAAAGTACAAGAAAATAAAAGAGATGTAGCTAATAGAGAGGCACTAACTAACATCCTAAGCGGTGGTGTATCCTTTGCAGGACAAGCTGCTCCTACAGAAAATGTTGAATATAAAGCTTTACGTGACCTAGCTGATGCTCCTCTTGATGAGTTAGAAGTTAGAGATAAAGGTAGAGCTATGCAACAAAGACTTAGCGCTACCGATCTTGAAATGCAAAGACTACAAGCAGAAGCAGACCCTAACAGTGACGTTTCTCAAGTAGCCCGCGAACAGTATGCAGCTGTATTGAAAAGAACAGGAAGAGAAGACTTAGCTGCTAAAGTAGCATCTGGAAATATGTCATACCAAAAACTACAAGGTTTATATGGTAGGATGAACTTAGCTAATGAATCTGCTATTGCTGCCTCTCAAGATGCTAAACTAAAACAAGCTGAACTAAAAGCATTACAAGCTGAAGAGAAGGCTCAGAAGTCTGAGAGTGAAGCAGGATTAAAATTCTTACAACAGTCAGCTGAAAAAGTAAATAAAATTAAAGAAGTTAAGCAGGCTTTTAATAAACTTAATGACCTAGTTAAACGCGCAGTAGAGAACCCATCATCTGTACGGGATTACTCTGTGTTAATTAAGTACGTAAAACAACTGGATGAATCGGTAGTTAGAACTGAAGAAGCTCAGGCGTTCAGAAGAACTGCAGGTATATTCCAGAACTTAAAGAACTCACTTACCCAGTTAAACACTGACGCTACTAAGGTAAGAGACCTACCACCAGCAGTAGTAAAGATGATCCAAGATGAAGTAATGTCAATGGGTACAGGAGTTAACGAAGACTTTGAAGCTAACTTACAACCTTATAGATCAATCGCTGAGAAGCGTGGTTACGCTAGAGATGAATTTGATGCAATGATGGGTGTTGATTTAGTGTCTGGTAAAGGTAATACAAAAACTGAACAGAAACCAGCAGCCGCAAGAACACCGGGAAAAGCACCAGCAGAAAAGAAAAACTGGATGCTAGAGAAGAAGAATTAACATGAGAAAAATTACAGTAAGATCCGATCAAGGTGAAGAGGCTCAAGTACTAGAAGAGAACTTAGCATTAGCTGAGCAAGATGGATATTTTCCTGTAGTCATAAATGCAAACAACGAAGAAGCTAGAGTTAGATCTTCTGATTTACCATTAGCTCAACAAGACGGTTATTCATTATTAGCTGAACCAGTAGACACACCTGCTCCAGAGGCACCACAAGCAAAGGAGATCTCTAAAAAAGAATCTGCTATTAGAGGAGGACTTCAAGGTGTAGCTATGGAGTTTGCTGATGAAGCCGAAGCTAAGTTACTTGAAGCACTAGGGCAAGGTACATACGAAGAACTTATTCCTAAAGTAAGACAGAAGTATGAAGCTGCAGCTGAAGCAAACCCCGTTACATACTACGGATCTAATATAGGAGCAGGACTCATAGCCCCTGTTCCTGGTTTAAGTTTAATTAACACAGGACTAAAGGGTGCTAGGGTTGCTAAGGTAGCCGCTCAAGCTGCTAAGTCTACTGATCAAGTGGCCGCAGCAAAAGCTCTACAACAAGCTGCTAAATCTACTGCAGGTGATGCTGCTGTCACAGGTGCTGCTGCTGGTACTATAGTAGGAGCTGGTGCTTCTGAGGGTGACGATCTAGGTGAGATTGCTAGGGACAGTGCTTTAGGCGCTGTACTAGGAGCTGGTGCTGGTTATGGTATTACTAAGGGTATCGAGGGTGTTAAAGCTCTAAGTGAAACAGCTTTAACTGCAACACCCGTAGCCACAAAAATAAAGGACAGCTTTCAATTAGGTGAACAATCAGCTAAAGAATATGCTCAGAGAGTAAAAGAAATCACAGCACAAGGCAAGGCTCAAGGTAAGACTGACATTGATATCGAAGCTGAGATAGAAACAATACCAAAACCATTCGGTACGCTGGAAAGATACAAAGAAGATACAAAAAAAGTTAGAGAACTAACAGATGATATCGCTGGTAAGTACACCTCAAGAGACGAAGAAGGTTACGGATTAGTTAAGATGGTAGATGATAAGTATGAGGAAGCTAGAAAGATTGCTAAGCAAGATGGCTTCTCCATACCCACTGAAGATTTCAAACAAGAACTCCTAACTAAAGTAGCTTTCGATCAAGATGCCACTAAAGAAGTTGAGTCTGCACTTAACAGAGTAGTTGGTAGAGCGACAAGAAAACAAACTCCTGAAGAGATGGTAGTCGAAGCAGAAGAAACTTTACTAAGAGATATTAGAAATGAAATTAACAAAGCCAAGACTGGTATTCAAAAACAAAGTAGAAAAGAAGCAGAGAAACTTTTAAAAGAAACTGATCAGAACGCCACTGCCCCTTATGATGAGAAACTAAAGCGAGCATTTAATGTCGATAAAAGACAGGCTCTCAATGCTAAGGCTAACACATTACGTAAAGCTGTAGATAAAAAAACTGGTAAGAGAATACATACAGATGCTCAAGTAGAAGCTAAGATTGCTAAAGACGAAGAAGCTTATAACAAGACATTCAGAATTGAAACAGACATTGATCCTGTAACTAACACGCCCGTCTTCATGTATAAAGCAACAACGCCAGATGGATATGAATTACAAAAGACTATCCCAAGTGATACAGCTTTTGAGCAGTTTGCATCATTATCTCCTAAAGAAAAACAGAAAGCAATTGATAAATTAACTAGAGAATTATCTGATCAAAAAGTACAGGAACTTGAAGAAGCAAGTAAAAGCTTATCAATCAAAAATAAGAAAGTACCGAACTCTACACAGGTTGAGTTCTTTGTAAAACCTCCACCATCGTTAGTTGGTGTGTTAAACAATAGATCATTTGTTGCTAAGCCTAAAGACATAGAAGTTCCTGGTAAAGAAGTATTAGACTTTGATGATGTTCAAACTATTAAAGCATCACTTGAAAGATCAATCCAAGGTGCCAACAAAGCAGGCAGAGTTTCACTTGGTGATTCAGTAATCGAAGCTAAAGCTTCCATTAAAAATCTACAAAGAGCTATAGGATCTGATGAGTTTGTAGCTAAACTAGAAGAAGCTGATACCTTTAGAAGAGAGATTGAAGAGTCCGATATTAAATTGTTATTTAATAACGAGAAGATCGACCCTCTTGAATCTAAGTCTGCTGCAGTTATAGATAAGGCTACTTTAAGTAAGACTTTAACAGATAGACTAAGAGCAAATGTCAGTGATAAAGCTGATGCTAAATCTGAAAATGCGAGAAAAGCACTAGAAGAACTAGACAGACTAGCATCTACTGGAAATCAAGAAGCCATCAAACTAAGAGAAGACATACTAAAAGCAAGGGAGCAAGTTAGGGGCCAGAGTATTCAGCGAGATATGTTTGCTCCAGAACCAGGGTCAGGATCCTTACCTAGATTTATTGAAAACATGTTCTCTACTGTGACAGGCTTAGCTCTTAGAGGAGCAGCCACTGCAGGTAGAGTTAGTGGTAGTGTACAATCTAAACCATTCACTAAAGCTATGTCTTTAGTAAATATGAATCCTGATTCACTAAGAAGCTTATCAAATAACGTACAATCACCTATACTTAAAACATACTTAAACAGAATGGCTGAGGCTGATGGCCCTAAGCGTAAAGCTATTATGTATTTACTTTTACAAAATGCACCTTTAAAAGAAGAACTAGAACAGGCTATGCCCAATGAGGAGAATTAATGTGAGAACTTTTCTTATCAGCCTGTTGGCTGTGTTTAGTCCTATACAACCGTTGATGGCAGCAGTGGCTGCTTTGATTGTAGCTGATACAGTTACAGGAATTATTGCTGCGTATAAACGTGGCGAAGAGATTCGCTCCAGTGGGTTGAGCCGGGCTATAGTTAAACTATTCGTGTATCAAGTAGTTATTGTTACTGGATTTCTAATGGAGACATATATTGTAACAGACTTAGGAGTACCAATAGTAAAGTTACTAGCTGGTGTTATCGGTGTAGTCGAGTTTAAGTCGTTATTGGAGAATGTAGAAACCGTGACAGGACTGGATCTCCTTAAAATAAAGAAGGCTCTAGGTAGTAAGAACGATAACCTCTAAGACTTACCGTTCTTCTTGTCAATCATATCTATTAGATAGTCTTCAGGACTTTCTGTTTGTACTCTCTCAATTAAATCAAATACAAACTCAGGAACATTAACCCCGACCTTAGTAAAGATAGATATCATATCTCTGTTCCTAGCATTGTTAGCATCCCATATACGCTTACGATCTTCCTTATTCTCATGAAACTTCTTCTCACCTTTATGATTCAATCTAGCACCAACCCACTCTTCAATAAAGTCATTTAACCATATTAGAGTCTCTTCATCAGTAATTTGATTAATATAATCGAAGTCGTGATACTCTTGCTTAGCCTTACTAAAGAACCTCTTCTCTAATCCTGCGAGTCTCGTCGCTCCTCTTGTCGTTTTCTTGCTTGGCGCCACTGTCTTTTTCTCTTCGCTTGTAGCTTCTGTAGTTGTTGCTCTCTTATTTTTGTCCGCTTTTTGTACCCTGCTACTGCTCGTCTTATTTCTTTTTGATTTGTTTTCCATATATCCCAAGCCTCCCTGCTTGATGTTTTGATAATCCCAGATCCAATTATCTTAAATCTTTCCTTTAACTTTTTCCTTAAAGTTCTATATAGCGGTGTTGTTTTATTATTATCCTTATACCACTTAGCAACCATCCATATAACTGCTAGTATGTTTGTAGGAAAATCCCCCTGTGTTACACCTAGTTCCATTAGAACATCATCTATTTCTTCCCATTGTATCCGCTCAGAATCTTCTAAACTCCTAGCGAGTTCTTCTAATACATCGTCCATTAGTATCCCCAGAGTATAGACTTAGCTCCGATGGTAGGCCCAATTATTATGGAGTTAAAAGATACACCAGAGTTAACACCGATAACAACTAACTTACCTTCTACTGTTATCAGAACAGGACCGCCGCTTTGTCCCTTGTAGATTGGACCACCAGTAAAAGCCATTCTAAAAAAGTAATTACCTGAGTACTTAATAAGAGGACAGAATAATTTCTCCCCACTAGGAAATCCACAAGCAGCAGCTATACCAAGCTTTTGAAAATCATTAAAGTATTTACCTTCCCAATCCACCTCATAGGATGAGAACTCAGAGAAGTCACCACGTAGAAGGGCAATGTCTCGTAACCCTTCCATAGATACAGCACTAACATTATTAGTAATAAAATTACCATCAACATCGGAGATAAACAAAGGTTGAGGATCTACTCGATTTAATATATCATCTACACAGTGAGCTGCAGTTAAAGCAAAGTCCTTACTAATAACTACACCAGAACAGATAAAAGAGTACTCGCTTGTTCCCATTCTAATTATAGGACTTAGTTTACCTGTTGATACTGGATTGAAAGCTGGTACAATATAAGGCTCTACTCTTTCTTCTGAGGTCATGAAAACATACCCCAAGTAAGTAGCGATGATGAAGGCTGTTAATGATAGGATACGTGTAATAGATGCTAGCATGTATAGGATTCCTTTCCTTATATGTACATATATAATACGAACCTAACATGCTATAAGTATACTATTTCTTTTTACGTTCTTACGAACTTGACAATATCTCAGCCTTTAATGCAAGTATCTCCTCTAGTGTTTTTCTGTAACCTATGTATTTACCTTTCCAGGTAAAAGAGAATCCACCATTATTTACTTTTGATATCCCTTTCATAGGATTTTCCTCTCTTAACGGTATAACTAAACCCGGTTTTTTCTTAGACAGGAAAGTGTACCCCTTATGTTGTGTCCTATTTTCTTTACCGTGAATAACGCTACTTATATTAGCCGAACATAAACCCAAGTCTTTAGCGCAATCAGTAATACAAACATACTCTTTTGACTCTCCAGTTTTTATATTAATAGCTACAACACCATGAAGCTCCCCATTCAACCTTCTCTTCTCGTACATAGCTTCCCTAGCGGCCCTTCTTCTTGGAGTATCTACCCCTTTTCTAACCTTGGATAAATTTGCGCAATGTTCCTTTGTAAACTTTTTACCTTTAAATACACCAGGTCTACCTCTATTACGTTCTGCCATCTTCCTTATAGTTTCTGGGTTTAGTTTACCAGGACCATCTCCTCCTAGTTGTATGTTGTACCCGTAAGGTCTTACAGTATTATGTTTACTAATAAGCTCTCTCTCCATTAGGTTTAGTTCATCAATAGTATTGGCTTTATGTAACACAGATACCTCAAAATTATCTTTGCCATATTTAATTATAGCTTTTTTTATAAGCGATACTCCACGCCTTTCTACACCGTTAAAGTGATACCTGATTCTGTCTAGGTAATTTTTTTGTACCGTTTGTCCTATGTACATCTTACCATTAATTTTATTCTTTATACAATAAACTACCACAGAATCTATTCCTTTTTAGCTCGCTTACTAGCTCTAGTTTTTTTCCTTACTCCATTTTCTTTTGCTGTCTTTTCATCATGGCATTTATGGCAAAGTCTCCAGAAAAGATCAGGGCTATCAGGAAACATACGATCAATGTATTCGTCAAAAGAAACAAACCCTCTTTCAGGATCTACCACGGGAACAACATGGTCCATAGCAAAGTCCTTACGTGGACCTTCATGTCCGCATCCAGGATTCTCACAACGATATAACCCACGTTCAACTCTCGACCTCTTCTCAGCTTGACCACGTGTGGGCCATCTGTAACTAGCTCGCCTTAATGTATTAATTATAAATTGTTTCTTTCTACTATCCATTTACTTTCTTCCTATATCCACAGCAGTCACAGGTATGAAATGTCCTACCGACTACTTCTACTATTTTAATCTCACCCTTACCACACTCCGTACACATTAATGGTTCCGGTTCTTTAACTTCTATTTTAGTTTTCTTTATGTGCCCAGTCTTTTCTAAACTTCTAACCTGCCTTTGCAAGTCTCGTATTTGTTTATCAGCTTCTCTTAACTTACCTCTGTAAAACTCTTCGGAATTACGCTCTTTCTTTTTTGGCATACTTCTCCGCTAACTGTCTCCTCTTTACATCCACTTCCTTAAGGTTAGGAAACTCACCCCTAAGGTAGTATTGCCTATATACCCAGATATCCAACTGTCTTTCTAGTTCTAGGACGTTCTTCTTTATTTTAATACCAAGTTCTGTAATAATAAATTCCCAATACTTTGTATCGTACTTTTCCATTTCGTATATCAGCTTACGCTGTGGCTTCGGTATTGGCGGCTGGTCAGCTTTCTTGTAGCTCTCGGCTATAAGAGCATCAATGAGAGCTTGAGAGTCTTGGCGGCCTCTATAAACCCATGACAAGTGGTGTCCCAGCTCATGTATCATTTTTAATATTAGTTCTGTCTTTGTGGTTCTACTGTCGTAGAATACTACCATCTCTGATGTATAACTATTAAGGACTGTGATGTGGGCTCCGTCTGTATCACCACGCTTATGTCTTCGGTAGTGGATGTTTACTCCAAGACCTTTGGCATACTGCTCTAAGCGTTTGATTTCCTCGGATCTAGTCATGTAATATGTCCCTTATATAATATGTTAATCCCACCAGTATGTAATACGTTTGTTTAGAATGGAGGTAAATAGTCTAAGGTCTTGTTTTAATTGTATATTTGCTATTTCTATTCTATGTTTATACAGCGATTTATTTTGTACACTCCATTGAAACTTGTTATTCTCTTTGGTAGGGAGGCTGAACTCAATAAGAGATTCAGTAGGCTTGTGATACTTATTTTTAGATAACCTATTTAATGCTTCTATAGCTATTTTAATATCCCTATGTTGACGCTTAGTGTACTTATGATGACCGTTTACAAATATAGATTGCTCCATTAACTTAAGAGCGGCTATATTTAGTTCTAAATAAAACCCGTAGTCCCAAGTCCTAAAGCGGTGGATGATTGGTATGAAGGCCACCCACTTTGTTATATATTCTTTTAGTCTATCAAGCACGTAAACTTCCCATTGATAAGATTTATAAGTTGCCTACTTCCGTCAGGATAAATAAGACAGTGAGTATTCATCCAAGAACTAGGGGCTCCTATCCCATAGTCAGGCTTTAATGGTGTACTTGTACCGACACAGTAAGCTTCCCTCAGGATCTGAGGTGTGTGGGAATGTCCGTATACAATATCACCATAGCTAGATTCCATAGCTGCGATGGAACCTCTAGCTCCATTAGGACCCTTGTCTCCGTGCGCCCCTAGCTGAACACCACCTACAACGTAACCCTCATCCCTCTTTAGCCAATGTACATTTAAACTACCCTTTGTTTTTTTAGTGTACCACTCCAAAGGATTATTACCCTCGATCATAGCGTTAGCTAACTGTAATCCTAGCTGATGGTTATGTGGGTGCTTTATGTACCGTGCTTCAGATAAGTATCTTTCTAAATGTTCATCGTGGTTAGACTTAACAATCACTAGCTGTCTTTTGTTTGATAGCTCAACTAGGTCAGAAACATAATCGTCAAGTTCTTTCTTGAGGCTTAACATACCATTGTTAGCTTTAATTGCCAACACAGCTTGCTTACCTTTGTCATGGTGTGATATGCTATACCCATCGAAAACATCATGCATAATCCACGTACGTATCTTAAGTTTATCAGATAACTTTAGAGTTTCGCGCTTAACTATAGGGCAAGTCTTACCACTATGCCAATCACCTAACACTAGCTTGGCGTCTACTCTTTTGTGTTTTGTTCCATAGTACTTTGTACCTAGATCAATAAACGCACCAGAACTATCAGCGGTGATTTGCCTAAAGTGGTAGTACCCATTCCTATCAAGCTCAACAATTACAGCCCCCATAGTATGATCCGATGTAGCAATGTAGCTTCTCTTATCTATTAAAGTCATAGAGCCATAGTTAGGTAGAGTAATAGAACCTGTTGACATAATAGCATGTGGCATCTTATCATTAGTAGTAGCGACATACTTTAGTGTACGTTTAGTTCCTGCTGTGATAGACGTACCATTACGTCGCCCTACACGATTAAGTCCTGATGTAGTGTCCACTGTTCTAGAAGCTGATCTAATACCTAAGATACTGCAGCTTTCATTTAGTTTAGTGTCCGTCAAAACAAACCTTCTACCTTTTAACATAGGGTCAATACTAATCTTCTGCGCATTATCTTGAGCAGGGATAAGGATTAACTCAGCCTTATGCTTAGCGCAGAATGTGTCAATACTTTTTAAGAACTTACTATCTACCTTAGCTCCAGTCACCACTGTAGATATAACAAATACTTTATTGTTAGGGATTGAAGCGGACTTAAGGTCTCTAATATCTAAGAGATCATGTAGCTTCTTAAGCTCTAAGTGTAGCTCTTCGATTGTACCGAAGTGGTTACGTATTCGATCCTTACTAATACCAATATTAATTAGGTCGGACCTAGATGGTAGTTGACCAGTTCTAGTCACAAACTTACTAGCCTCTTTTAATATCTGTTGCTTCTGCATATTCCTCCCTACACTTATGTAATCTATTTTCTAATCTTATCTGAGCTTCTAGGGCATCCTCAAACAATACCCTAATAGCTAAGTAATTATTATACCTAGCTATTCTAAGTTTAAACTCCCTAACTTCTTCAATAAGAGAGGGTAGTTCCTTTAACTCTTGCTTTAGATTATTAACTTTGCGAAAATCTATTACAGTCATACATACTATACGACTGACATGACCATAAAGTCTACTTACATTCTCCATAACTATTACCAATAATAGGAGTGGCTTTTAGTTTAATAGGATCTAAGGTAACCGCGTTCTCCATAGCCCACTTAATAATCTCAGCCGCTACTTCTGCCTGGTCTTCTCTAACCTCAATGATCTGTTCATCATGTATAGTCATAACAATCCTAGCATCAATGTTATTCTCTTTGAATGTTCTGTTAGTTAACATCATAGCTCTGTTCATAACATGACCTGCTGTACCTTGGATCTGAAAGTTAACGGCATTGTTCATTAGGTTTTTAAAACGCCTACGCTCTTCGGATAATCCCTTTGATCTCGCCCACTTAGCATCTAGTAGTTGGTGACCGTATGCATCGAACATACCTTTAGCTTCATATAAATGTCTTACCCTACCGAACATAGTCTTGACATAACCTTTAGTACAAGCGTCGTAGTGTGAAGTCTCAATGAACTTACGAATACCAGGGAACGCATCGAGGTAACCCTCTAATAATTTGTTAGCTTCTTCTACTTCACAGTTTAATACTTCAGCAATACGGTAACCACCAGCTCCATAGAACGCAGCTAAACTGTACGTTTTGGTTCTGTTACGAATAGCTTTATCAACATTACCTAAGTAGTTAGGATCATCTTTGAAAGCTGATAGGTGATTTAATTTAAACTGTTTAATTGCAATAGCTGAGTAGAAATCTTTACCAGTAACAAAGATATCAATAAGATCAGGATCTCCCGATACATATGCAGCAATGTGAGGTTCAAGAGAACTAAAGTCCGACCCAATTAATTTATACCCAGGCTTAGCTATGATACTATCACGAACACAATTTACATACTTATCTACAATGCTACCTGTATTCTGAGGGGCTGGTGCGTTCTGAAGATTAGGATTACGACTAGCAAACCTACCTGATGTTGTACCGAATTGTAGAAAGCTAGTGTATATCTTACCGTTAATAGCCCGTTCCAACATACCATCTAAGTAAGTACCCTTCATCTTATTAATAGTATTGATGTCTCGTAACTTATTAACCCACGTGTAGTCTTTAGCAACACTCTCCAAGAAAGCATCATCCACTTGAGGTTCACCTGTCTCTGTTTTGTTTAATGGATCTAAGCCTAACTTATCAAAGAACAACCATTTAAGTTGAGCCTTACTACTTAAGTTAAATATATATTCTTTCTCTGTCTTATTAAAATGCAGTAGTCTTTGAGCTTCTTCAACTGGACCTGTGAGTTCTGATACTTCACTCTTCATCCACGCTTTAAACTCATGTTGTAATTCTGTCTCAACTTGTAACAACTCAATTGCTTTCTTAGACACAGAAGTAATCTCACCAAGCCCTATGATCTTAGCATAGGCTTTAGGGAAATTACCAGTAGGTTTAATAGGAAAGTTCTCGTTTAAATAAGTAAGCTCATACTCCTCGATAAGAGTATTTAGTTCCCGCATTACTTCGTCTTCTAACTTTTTAAGATCAACCTCAGCATCTCTGCTCATGGAACTTAATAGCTCAGTGTCTAATGTAACACCAGACATCTTCATAGGAATAGTTACCTCACGATACAAGGGCATAACCTCATCTTCGTAGAAGAACTCTAATAGCTTTTCCTTCTCTAGTTTTCTGGAGTATAAATTAAATAACTTATGAGTGAGCATAACATCGTGCGCACAATATTTACCTAACACTTCTGTATCAGCTTTATACATTTCCATATTAGCCTTAGTGGTAGATCCACCATTAGCTTTGATGTTCTCATACAACTCTTGTTGTGCAAGGTCAGCCCCTTCACCGAACTCTTTAATAGCAAGGTCCTTTAATCCGAAAGGCGGCTCCTCATCTACGGTATGTTTCATTAGGATAGTATCAGCATAAACATTAGGAGTAAGATCTACCCCAGTGTTAGCTTTATAAACAAGAACATCGTATATAATATTATGACCTAGCAATTTAGATTGAGCTAGTAATTGATTTAATACAGTGTACGCTTCTTCAGTAGACTCACCAAAAAAATAAGATCCGTCCTTAGATCTGATAGGTATGTAGTATGCTTCGTCCTCATGCAAGGCTAAACCTATACCATAGATATTAGCCTTCACCTCATCAACACTATCAGTCTCTAAGTCAAATGCTAAGATTCCTTGATTTGATTTTAGGAAATCAACTAGATCATTTAGTTCCTGGATAGTATTAATAATTACATGAGTCACTACTGCACCTCTGTTCCTTCTGGAATTTCAAACTCTTCAGTGTTTAAGTTAAAGCTCCCCTTAAAGAAAGTAGCGATATCAGCTTTCTTAATTGCTCCGCTTATTTCTTCAGGAGTTATTCCAATATACACATACTCTTCGTCTTCGTCAAGTAAATAACCTTGAAGTGTAAGATTAAGTATCTTACCCCCAGCTGCACCCTTAACGGTCCTGAGAAGAAAAGCTAACTCATCCCCTGCAAATGTCGCAAACATTTTACTATAGGTCTTGGCTTGCTTTTTCTGCGGCCCTTTTCTTTTTAAGCTCATACAAATCCCTCCGTTCTTCATCTGTTAAAGTTCTAATACTACCAGTTAATCCATCCCAACTAAAATCATAACTACCTAACTGACCCATCCTATTCTTTACTACTAGGATACTTAGGTACCTATCTTCTTCTGGATTCTTAGGACTGAACCCAGGTCTATTCATAGTAAAAATTACCGAGCAAGCCTGTTCAACCGCAGAAGATCCCTTGATGTTCCTCATGCTAGCTAGTTCATCTGAAGGATCTCCACCGTGCTTCTGTGTTTGTAACAATAATAATACGGTTAACTCAAGCTCATTGGCTAGATCTTTTAATTTCTGTGCTACTAGTGCAGTGTTCGCTGTAGGATCTGAGTAAGGACCAGCTACATTCTCTAAGTAATCTACGACCACTAGCTTCACCTTCTCACCAGTACGTTCTTGTTCAGCAATAACCATGTCCTTCATATTCTCTACTGTAATACCAGATGAAAAACAGAAGCTAACATTAGCATACTCTTTAGAAACCACTTGCTCAAACTGTGATATCTTAGGATCATTGCTCCTATACATCTCAAATAACTTCTTACTATATACGCCCGTGTGCTTCTGTATTAATCTTTGAAATACTAGTGGAGCCCCCATGTCTAGAGAGAAGAACACACTTCGTAGATTAGACTTAGATACAGTGTTAAGTACGCTCATAGATATGGAAGTCTTACCTGCAGACGGAGCAGCAAGTAGTCCTACTAACATTGAGGTAGTAATACGAACATCTCTGTCGATCTCATCAATACCTAACTTAATAGTGTTAGCTTCAATCTCTGTAGCAAACTTTCTAAATACATTACTAACATTAGTTACAGGAACTAAAGGTACTTCTTCCTTAGCTGGAACTTTAAGACCCAATCTCTTTGTAACCTCTTGTAGCAGTGGTGTATTATCGTATGAGTAAGTACCACCTTTCCAGTCTGGTTTACATACAACGTTAACAATATTGTTATATAGCTCATCATCTGGGAATCTATCCACACCATTACGCTTAGCTTGTACTTCAGCTACACCTTTAAGCATACGGTAGATAATCTCTTTAGAGAATCCCTGACTCTTATATGTAGCAGCTAAGATCATAAACGCAGTATTACGTACACCACTACCGAAGTACCCTTGTTGTAAAGCATACTTAGCATCTGATAACCACTTAGGTTTCTGTGTAAGATCAAGATCATGTACCTCTACTTCAACTGTAGGTACTACCTTTTTCTCTGCGTTCTTAATAACTCTTTCAGGTAAAGAAGCTGGTGTCCAAGACTCCATTAGTTCTTCGTCTACATTATTAATAGACTTAGCAAACTCCCTGATTAGATTAATGTCCATCTCTGTAAGTTGTGTTACAGATAGAGGCATCTTATATAGTTTACTCTTAGGATGTCTTGTGCCTACCACTCTAATAATTCTATTAGGATCTGATACAACCTTATCGAATGTCTTAAGATCCCCAGCTAAGGAGAATGTAATATCTTTAAACTGTTGCGGAGTAAACTCTTGAGTAGTATCTACTTGAACAGAGAATCCCTTACTCCCTGAGAAAGCCACTTGAATACTCTCTTCTGGTATATCATACGATGCTAACCTAGTGATCACAGTGATCGCATCTTCACGAGCGTTCTCAGGATTAGTTGCATCGTCGAAGTCAAATAGTAATTTATTTGTAACAACATCTTTGATACCACTTACTGTACCAGTCTCATTGAATCTTTGATAATGTTGTTCGTTGTATTTATATAGCGAGATATAATAATCGTTATCATTAGAAACGATATGGTCCCAAACACTTTCAGTAGATGGGATAAGTTTATACTTAGTTAAACCTTGTGCAAGTCTTACGTATTCCATTTTCCTCCTCCAAAGAAAACGCCCCTTTTTAAGCTAGGGGCCACAGCTAATTATAGCAATGTCGGAGGAGGTCCATGCTATGAACTTTAATCAAGTTCCCCCGACTGGACATCTTAATCTTCTGTGATTAGATATACTTCTTGACGGATATACTCAGGGATCTTAGACAATCTTTCTTCACCCTTAGCTTCCTCAAGCTTACCTGCAGCCACTTGATCTTTGATCTTCTTACGAGGATCTTGGATCTGCAAAGCTGCGTCCTTAGTTAACTTGACATCTGATTCTACTTTCAGATATAAGCTACCTTTCTTACTCTTACGGATCGTTCCTACTTTTAACCAAGCCATTAGTTACCTCCTTCAGCCTGTTGTATTTCTTTCAAAAACTCAGCAGCCGCTTCGTCTTCGATTTCTTTTGATAGTGTCTCGTTCTTCTGGATGGCTGCCGACATAATCGACTTGTAATGTTGAGCGCCAACACACATTAAGAACAGTTCTTCTTCCGCTTTTGTTTTAAACTTAGGCATCTTAGAGTTAAACGGGAACTCCATAGTTGCTGTGAACACTCGAGCTAGAGGACCAGCCTTCATGTTCTTAGCGTAGTTATTAATATCAGCAACTGTAATACTAAACTTCTTAGCTACTGTATTAATAAAGTCGTTGTCTAATGGGTCTACTGTTTTATTTTCTTCAGACATTATAACTCCTCTTCAACTGTTGTTTCAGTTTTCTTTACAAATGTTGGCTTCTTAAACGAAGGCTTAGCTGATGCTGCATTGCTAGCTGCTGGTGCTGCAGCTGCAGGCTTACTAGCTACGGAAGTAGTAGCTTTACCTGATGCTGAATTACCATCATCATCTTCAGCAGCTAAGCACAATAAAGACATTAGTCCGTATCGTCTAGCATAAGAGATACCACTACCTACTTGTTGAGCGTCATTGGCTGACTTAGAAATAACTTCTGTGTCAGATATAACAGACTCACCACTCTCAGCGTGGACGATAGTAGTCCTAACAAACTGCTTACCATCTGCAAATACTGTGGGCTGTAGTAATACTAACCCTGCTTTAGTAAGCGCAGGAACTACTGCTTCTCTTACTGCATTTAAACTTACATATTGACTCTTGAAAAATGGATTGGATTCATCTTTCTTAAGTGCCCCTAATTCACCTTGTACCTTTAGTAGCGAAGTATATAATTTCATTAGCCTCTCCTTTTTAAAATTAAGTTGGCACGTTGCTTCTGCTCAGCTTTAACTATAGCTACTTGCAGTGAATCAGCGCCGCCTACTATACCTATAATACGACTGTAGTCCGTCGAAAGGTCAAAAGAAATTTCAACTATGTCGTAATATTTTTTTCTTGTAGCACTAGGTACTACTCCATAACTGTAGGATAACGTATTGTATTTACTGGTATTATCCTCCTTCGTCTCTACCTTAACCGACTCCTCATTGGATTCCGGCAAAGCTCCTGCAATAAGATCGTATAGATCATCTGCTTGTTTCTTCTTAGCCACCTTTGTCCTCCTTCTTTATTAGACCATTAGGTTTATTTTTATAACACAAATCAAAGTACACACACTTACCGCCATAATAATTATCACAGCTGTTAAGGTTACGAGGGAACAACCCTGCCTTAATAGACTCATTAATTGTATCCGAGTTCTCAAGTACTATAGTTTCTGTCTGCTCTGGTATTTCGTTTATAATAAATTGTATATTAATGTCGAAGTCAAACGTCTCCGTCCACTCACCATTACATCTGACGCCTTCTATAACATTAGAACAAGTCTTATGTCTAGCTCCACTACCATCGTACCCACACTTAGAACATATCTTGGTGCGATTCTTAATCACACCTTTACGCATAACTATATACCCAGCATTTCTAGTTTGATACTGGGAATACAAAGCATGCATATATAGTGAGAGCTGAGCTGAAGTAATAACACTATCATCTGCATACTCACGAGCTGATGTCTTGTTGTCTAGGATCACAGTCCCTACATCTTTGATGTCAGCAATCAAGTCTACAAAACCTACGATCTCATCTCCATGTTCGTTGGTTAAAGATACTTTCTTCTGTACCTCATGGACTTTTGTTATCTTAGGTAGTACCTTTTTCTTGTAAGCTGTCAACATAAGATAACCTTTACGTCTCATTGACAACCAGTTCATGTAGTTATAGAAAGATAAATCAGATTGACTGAAGGAACCTATGCCACTTACTGACTTTCTTTCTGATAGCTTTTTATAATTTTCCAGGATACTATCAACTCCAATGTCGTATTGTTCTCCAAGAACTTCTTTAATAGATTGATAGTCCGCTTCATAAAGAAGGTCAGAATCAAAATCACTGTTCGCGTATACCACCTGCGTAGAGGTCGGTATGTCAGTGAGGATATCGTTGATGTAAGATTTTCTAAAAGACTTCTCAAATTCCACCTCTGCTTTTTCTAAAGACTTCTCAGTTAATAAAATGTTCAGTGCATTATCTAGCGCACTACCAAACAATAAGGCACCGCTAGTATTAGATGGCCTAAGCTTATCAACGTAATGGTATTGATAACTCTTAGGACACATCTGGTATTTGGATATTTGTGAATGGCTAAGTTTAGTAGTCATATTTATATTACGAATGACACGCTCCTATAGTAATGTTTTAATTATTCTCAGCTGTTTTCCAGGGCCCTAAACTCCCCAGTAATCCGTGCCTATAAGCAAAGAAGTATGCATTATAGTTACCGTTATAAAACTCTTTCTTGGTTTTATACTTAGATGCAAGTTCTTCTAATTGAGTTAAGGTAAAGCTACCCTTCTTATTAAATCCCGGTCGAAGATTTACAACTGCCTCACTCAACATACCTGTACGAAGGGCATATAAATAAGCACCATTATATAGAACTTTCAATTGCCTTCTACTTTTAACGGTAGTTAGTACCTTTAAAACTGACTCCCTATTCCACTTGACACAAGACTTCTTTTGCATTTTCTTGGGGAACAATCTGGCTATCATTCCAAACCGACGTGCCGCTTGGTATGCACTGGAATTATTCGCTTGGAATTGACTCTTGGTTTCATACTTCTTTGCCTCTAATTTTATAGATTTTTTTGTCCACTTAGCTTTCATAAATCCTCCTTATGTTTATACCATATAATAATACTTATTAGTACCGCATTGAATCCGTAGTTAATAGTTAAAGCGAGCTTGCCCAAGGGGAACGTGTATATCAACAACATCAGATCCCCAGCTCCCCACATAAGCAGGAACAACCAGCTTATGTCTGAAGCAGACTTAGTTCTTACAGTCTGTATTGCTTGAGGTAACCCACACAATGCTAACAACACAGACCCCATCCATCCTAGTATTTCCATCACCCCTCACAAGCCTTACATTCTTCTACTGATCTACTAGCCAAGTCACTCCTGATAGCAGCAGATGATCTTAGGTAGTATAAAGATTTCAAACCTTCCTTCCAGGCTTCAACATGCACCTGGTGTATGTACTTAGGTTCACTGTTTGCTGAGAAGAATAGGTTAACACTCTGGCCTTGATCAATAAACTTCTGCCTCTGCCCAGCTTGTTTAACAATAGCAAACTGGTTAAGTTCCCTAGCTGTTAAGAACACTTGCTGTACCTCCTCTGGTATCTCTTTGATCCCTAATACACTACCGTCTGCTTTAATAATACTATCCCATATTTGAGAATTGTCAAGTCCTAATTCACCTAACTTCTGCTTTAGTGTAGGATTGTATCTAATGAATGTACCCTTAGCTGACTTCTGTACAAACACATTAGCAGAGATAGGTTCAATACCTTGCGATACTCCACCACTAATCAAAGCGTTTGATACAGTGGGAGCCACAGCTAGTAGGTGAGAGTTACGTTTACCAGTACCCTGCATCCACTCAGGTTCACCTAGTATCTCAGCTATCTCTCTTGATGCTTCATCGGCTTGTTGCTTCATGGAGGAGAACACTCTAGAGTTTAACATCATAGACTCAAAGCTATCAAAAGCAAACATCTTAGATTGTAATAGAGTATGCCAACCTAACACACCAAGTCCTAATGCTCTAGACTTTACTGCGAAGTTGTAAGCTCTCTCCATACCAGGTATGAAGTAAGCCTTAGCAATAAACTCCTGCATCACTGCATCGAGAAAGTAGATGGCTGTCTTTACTGCATCAGTATCTTTCCACTCATCGTACTTAGCTAAGTTCATGGAAGATAAACAACATACAAAGGAGTGATCATCATCTGTGTGTAAGAATATCTCTGAACATAAGTTACTACCATTAACTCTATACCAAGGTAGGTGTTTAGGATTACCTTGTTGTGCTGCGTCTGAAAAGAAAACGAAAGGCTCACCAGTTTCAAGTCTAGTAGTCATTAAGTGTTTCCACTTATCTCGTTTGTCCTTATCCCCAGCTAACATATCCTGCATAAAGCTATCTGATATTGTAACACCATGATGAATGTTAGGGCAATATTTATTCTGATCTTGACTTGGATGTCTGATCATAATAAAACTATTAGCATCTGTGTGTTCAATAGGTAAGTAGGCGGCCACTGCACCACGACGAATAGCCCCTTGACTTACTGATGATATAGTACTATCTAATATCTTAGCCCAAGATACAGGACCACTAGCTGTACCTCCTGTACCTAATACAGAATCTTCTGTTGATCTAATCTTATTCATATGCACAGCAGTTCCCCCGCCATACTTAGTCATCACTGCTACTTCTTTAATCGTATCAAAGATACCATTCAAAGTGTCAGGCATGAACGAACTAAAGCAGGACACTGGTAGCCCCCTGCTCGTACCCATATTACTAGCTACTGGTGTAGCTAATCCCAACCATCCCTTGTAAATGATAGCAAAGAACTTAGACTCTAACTCTTGCTGCATACTAGCAGGGTAATAGCTAGCAGCTGCCTTAGATACACGACGATACATATCAACAGGAGTCTCTCCTGATTGTAAGTAGCCGCCTTGTAAAGTCTTAAGTCCTTCTTCTGTTAACCAATCACTAGCCTTACCTAACTCTTTTAATCTTTGTAAGTCCATATATTACTCCTCTATTCTAAATAGTAAACTTAATTTATAAATCTGTACTAATAAAGTAGTACTCGGTTTTTCTAACACTCTAATACCAAATCCAACATACCCATAGTAAGTGTACCTTAGAGTAAATTTCCCAACTTTAAGTATCTTGTTGATATAAAATGCTGGGTTGTCTTGTCCTTTTATTAATGAAAACATATCACTCCTTTTCTCTAGTTCCTATAAGCATATCAAGAAAATTCTTAGCTGCTTGATTCGCTATCTCATGTTGATCTGGTAATCTATATCCCCATTTAACTAGTTCATCTAGGAAAGCCATTGCAATATTTGATTGCCAAGAGTAGTAATAACTATCGTCCTTTGAAAGTTCTGTGCGTAACTTATCTATTGCCTCTTTAGTTTCCATCTGTTACTCCTTATTCAAAAATGTTATCATCAAACTTAACACCACGTGCATATGCACTGCCCTGCATAACGAAGAAATCGTGAAGCTCTGTGCTACCAAGGTAAGCCATTGGATCAAACCATGTTGTCACCTGAGTCACTGCCTCGTTATCTATGTTCTTCCAGTTAGACTTAAGACCTAAGTCTTGTAGTCTAGTGTTAGCTCTGAATCTAATATACTGCTTAAGCTGGTAAGCTGATAGCCCTTTGATAGTATCCACTGTACCAAAAGCCATGTCAATATAATCGTCCTCTAACTTCACAGCCGCTCTAGCTGCATCGTATACGTCACGCTTAAACTCATCAGTAAAGAACTGATGTCCATACTCTTGTCTTAGTGTATTAAATATCCATGCTCCATAGTTGGCATGCGTACTCTCATCTCTAATACTAAATGCAATGATCTGACCTAAGCCTTTCATCACATTAAACCTAGAGAAGTTTAGTAAGATAGCAAAGCTACTGAATAAAGATACACCTTCAGCAAATCCACTGAACACAGCTAAGGACATTGCCTTATCCTTCAGTGTCTTGTTTGTTAGGATTAAGTTATCAATCTTAGCTTTAGCTACAGGGTCTTGTAAGAACGCATCAAAGTTATTCATACCTAAACTAATCTGAAACTTAGAGTATGCGTCCTGATGTATAGTCTCCATGTTAGCCATCACCTGTGCGGCCATAGATACTTCTGCTTTACTGAACCACTTGGATACATCGTTCCAATAGTTCTGGACAATCACTTCTACTTGAGTGAATCCTTTTAATGTAGACTCGATTAGTTTCTTCTCTGAGTCTGTTAACTTAGAGTTCCAATCTGATATATCACCAGATAAATTAATCTCATCAACAATCCAAAATGCTTTCTGCTGACTCTTCCAAAAGTCATAAGCTACTGGATATTCAAAGGGAAAGTAGTGGGGTCTAGGATCTAATAGCGACATTTAATTCCTCTCTATTGTTTGGACCAAGGTTCTGTTCATTTGACAAGTACATTAATACTTCTTACCACCATGACGGGCGGGTCTAGTTTTATTGTATTCTTTTTTTATTTGAATCACGTTTTCTAAATCGACTCCTTGTTGTTCGCAGTAATCTAATGCACGAATGACAGCGTCCGCAATCTCAACTGCCCAACCTTCAGGCTTAACATTACTAGGGAAGTTATCAGTACCTGATACAACTTCACCTGTTAAGTCATTAAAATATATAGCAGGTTTATTATTCCTAAACTCTTCTGCTGCCTCAGCTAACTCACTAGTGATTAGCATTAGGATCTCTAAAGGATTCCTGTCTCCTCCGTCCCACCAACCCTTAGCTTTAGATGTCTCGTGTATTTCTTTTGCTAGTTCATTGATTGTCACATTGCCCTCCAAATATCGTTAATGTTATAAGAAGAATGTTCATGCCCCCACTCTTCTATTATGTATGAATCAACATCCATATATCTAATACGATACTGAATGTCGCTTTGGTTATTTAACTTATCATCTAGTTCTTTCATTGTCAAGTTTGAATTAATCTTATAAACAGCAAGCATCCTAAAAGTCTTATCAATCAGGACAGCCCCTTGAAAACTGGAGCAATAACTATTAGCTTCATCAAAGGCAAAGCCTTTAGTTCTGTTGTTACATTCGTATATAATCTTACCATTGTACTCAACACCATACCCCATGTTAGTATCTTTAAATAGAAACTCTACCATGCCAGATCCCTCACCATACCTACCAATAGAATGAAGAACATAAATACTAAAAGTAAAATCATAAACCTAAATCCTCCTTAGTGAGTTTCTTTCTAATCGAATTGAGTGTAACCTTAACATTATTGTTAGTCTTATTAGTGGACTCAGCTACCTCCTTAATAAAATTCTTACCGTCTGAAGTTAGAGTCGCTACTATAACTGCGTCTATAATCTTAGACTGTTCTTTATTTAGAATCTGCTTAGCCTTCTTACTGACAAGAGAAGGAAGCTTCCTTTCATGTACCGCTTGGTCAGGTAAAGGTCTACCTATGGATGCTACATGTTGTGTGTACTTGTATATAAAGTCTGGACTAGTTGTCACTCTCCTACTATTATAGTCAAAGAAGTTTAACACATGTCCAATCGTAGCATTTATAAGCTGTGTTCTAGGGCTCACCTTTACATCAGTATCTGCGGACTTATTCATCCAAGTAATGTATACTCCTTGGACTAGATCATCCACAGTTTCTTTGGATAACCTCGGGTATTTTTTATTGATCATCTTTCTTACGAAAGAATAATTATCTACAAACAATTGTTGTTTAGTATCCAAAGGTACTACCCTCCTACCTGTTCTAGGAACTCACGTTTTAGTGTAGCCTTAACAAACTTAACATATCCTAAAGACATGTCTAGTTTTGCGGCCACTTCTTTAAGTTCATCAGATCTACATAGCTCTACTAATACCTGTGAGTACGAGTCCTTTAAACCATCAGACCACTTCAAGGTATCCATCTGTGTAGTGTTTACTCCGTAAGTAACTTTATCTAAAGTCCTAACGAAATCAGACATGAGGATCTTGCGTTTCGCATCTATCTTAATATAATCTCTAACGTAATTACGAAATGATGATACTAAAATAGGGACAGCGGAGCCGCCCCTATTCTCTACACGTGCAGAGGTCCACTTAACATAGAACCCTTGAACTAAATCTTCACTGTACCCACTAACCTTTGACCTAGCATAGTTAAGTATGTTGTAATATTCTTTAAGGTATATCAAGTTAAGTTCTTCTTTAGTGTAGTACATCATAATCCCAATCCAAAAATTAGTTTTAAGTTACTGTTAGAATCCCCACCGACACCTAGGTAAGAGTTACCTAATCTGTGTTGGTACATAGCTCCAACACCTAATCTGTTTACAGTAGATACTTCAGTAGTATTACCTTTAGTCTCATGGTCTAAGCCACGCTGACCCTGTACTGCATACACGGATATGATACCAGTGTGACGCTCCTCTACTACTTCAGTACGAACCACCGTAGGTGCTGGTGTAGGTGTTAACTTTAGGGCCTCCTTCTTTGTACGCTTTACTACCTTGTGTGTATTGGCAGAGAACGTATACACCTTACCATCCTTAGTAGTCACTGTAATCACAGCGTCTACAAGTTCCTTAGGTACTGGGAAGGCCATTGCGAAAGTCGGCAGTAATAATAATGCTAGTAAATATTTAATCATAAAATAAATCTCCTATTGTTAGTGTGAAAGAACGCTTGCAGGAACAACTTGATTAAGTAACAAAGGGCCTGAGTAGTTTAACCGTAGTGCAATCTGAGTCATAGGTCCTTGGTAATAGATAACATTGAAGCTTCTTCTACCTTTCTGTAACTCAACTGACTTAGCTGTTCTTTCAGTAGGTGCTTGCAATTGTGGTGAGTTAATGATCACGTTGTTGTCAATCATTAACCTAACACCATCATCAGTTAGCATTGAGAAAGTATACATACCTGATGTATCAATTGTGATATACCCAGTACAATCTAAAGCATAACCGTCAAGTCCCACTAGACTCTGTAACTCAGCAGGCATACCAGGAAATCCATTCGCTGCTAGTGAATTACCTACACTCAAGTTAGGTAGGATGAAAGATCCCACTGGTACTGATGCAGATAACACACTGATCATATTAGTTACACCATTCCAATTGGATAGGTTGTGTACATTACACAGCAAGCCCGGCTCATACTTAGAACCATCCTTACCATCCATAATATCCTGCGGCGTAGAGTCTGGGCAGAATAATCTAATCCCACCTGGGATACTCTCTGTGTAGCAACTCGCCCCATTACTACCATCGTTCCCGTTTGTACCATTGATACCATCTTTAGCGGTCACTGTAACCTTATCGACTTGGCTACACCCTGAAAGAATTGCTGCCATTGCTATTGCTAAAACACTAATTACTTTTATCACTGTCTGTCTCCTTGTTGTTACGTTGTTCTGTTTCAAAATTTACCCCTAACTTTTCCAGTACTATCTTTAATTTAATCTTAACTTTATGTGGACTGGTTGCTGTCACTGTTATAATTGGTACTTCACTTTGTGCAAAGACCACGGTTCCAGACTTACCGTCCTCATTGATTCTAGTTTGTAGATCATGTCCATCCTTATCTTTAAAAGTTCTTAATGATATCCAACCTCCATCGCCGTGTTTAATATATCTTATTCTAGTGTTCATATTGCCAGTCCTTTACAAAATACTTATGAAGTATTATACCAACCTCATCAGTTTCAAATGCCTCCTCTATTTCTAAGGGAGCGAAGTGTTCGCTTAGTACATACCTCAAAGTTTCTAGTATCATATCAATTGCTTCTGTTCTATGTAGCGTCATCGCCTTTGCATAGGCCGCTGCCATATCTCTATTTGATTTTAAATGTACATGATTATGTACAAGGAACTCTGCTATCTTATATTCAATTGTCATACATCCTTTCTCTAGTTAATCTGAAAGACGACTCTGAGTCTCTACCTTCGAGTAACTTATTTAAGAAGTACAGTATGGATTTAACATACCACACTGCGTTAAACCAAAGCAACAGTATAAATATTATATGCAACCTATCGTAGTAATAATAGTTTACTGCAAAGTATAATGGTATAATATACCTAATCACCACACCTCCTAAGTTCCTGTGACATCTGCGATGCCAACAAATGCTATCATAAATGTAACAAGTAAACCTACTAAGTGTAATGGGGATGGTGTACTTACCATCATATCATAACACACTGCTACAAGCGGAGCCATATAGAAACTAATTAAAAGATTCTGTTTCATATTGACCTACATACCAATCTAGTACGAAGTGTAATAGCTCTGCGTACTCGTTATATCTATCGTAAGAATTATGCAGTCCCATCCTACGTTCCACTGCCTCTTCTACTGCTAGATCAAACATGTCTGTTAACTCTGCTACCTTATCAATAGACTCTGCTTGTTTCTCATTCTTAAATTTAGTTAGTGATACTACTTTCAAGATACCCCCTTCGCTTACACTCGTTGTGTAATAGTTTGTTCATGTGTCTTGGTGATGAGTAGGATGTACCCTTGTGTACACTACCATCTACATACTCTAGCTTACCGCTATACTTAGTAACTACAAAGCTACCAGTGTTAGCCACTTCTAAATCCTTAGCTCCTACTATAGTTATGTTGTTATATTTCTTAGCATACTCTTGTGGGTATAGCTTTACCTTATCCAGATCTAAGCTGCTATTACCTGATGATATAGTAAACTGTACCCCCTTGTCAATAAGTTTTTTTATTGCTTGTTCTTCTGCTAAAGACTTATCCTTACTGCCACTAAAGGACATGTTCACATACCTAACTCCTAACTGATCTGCTTTTTGTAAGCAATCAATAACGACTTCTGGTTTGAATAAGTTGGACTCACCACACATAAATACTACCACTTGCTTACACACTTCATCGCCACTGTTAAGCATTGCATATACAACCTTAGTTCCATGAGGTACTTTCTCAGCACCTTCTGTGTGTACTACTGTGTGCTTTACATAAGCGTTAGGAGTGAAGCCTGTGTCTATTACCATCACCCCTATTGTAGTGGCGGCCATCACCGCACTAGATATCATCACTGCATACCTCCTATCGTTGGTATTGTTATCACCATTACATTATTAGAATCAAAGTCTACTACTAACTCACCGTGATCTACTGCAATCTTAACTTCTTTTCTAGCTTCTTCTATAGAGATAGACTTCTTTCTAGAAAGGTATCTCGTCAGCTTGTCGTACGGTACTGACAATCTCCGGTCTAGGATATGCATCCATTCTTGAGTTGACATAATCAATCTCCTCTTGTGTTGGTTGTTTATTATCTACTACTGATACTAGAAAGTTAGCCCAGTCTGTGATTGACTTGGCATCTAGTGTACCTTCATGACATCTTACTTCAATGGTCTTGTGTTCCGTATATGCTGCTAAGTTAATGGCACTGTATCTGTTGTAACCCTGTCCTTTACTTTCAATAAAGTACATATCAAATTTCCTAAAGATACAGAAGTCATTGTTACGTCTTGACTCCGGCATCATATCTGCAATGGTATCTTGTATGTCGAATAATCTAAATGCACTTGTA
>Ga0105105_10000166_pt1 | contig 31363 bp, 25 predicted proteins | sample PPLLaktember2015_4_FD_79108 | JGI IMG/M metagenome (GOLD analysis project Ga0105105, IMG submission 79108) | Freshwater sediment microbial communities from Prairie Pothole Lake near Jamestown, North Dakota, USA - PPLs Lake P8 Core (1) Depth... | ecosystem: Environmental > Aquatic > Freshwater >...
ACCTGCCGGGGTGAGGGGTTCGAAAAGGTGGAGATGCAGTTTCTCTCGGACGTCTATCTGCCCTGCCCGGACTGCAACGGCCGCCGGTTCCGGCCGGAGGTACTGGAGGTAGCCTACCGCGGCCGGACCGTCACCGACATCCTCGATCTGACCGTGGACCAAGCCCTGGAGTTCTTCGGCGAGGAAAAGGGGGTGGTCACGGCGCTGCGGCCGCTGGCGGACGTCGGCCTTGGCTACATGCGGCTCGGCCAGCCGATCAACACGCTTTCCGGCGGCGAGGCCCAGCGGCTCAAGCTCTCCCGCCATCTGCGGGCCGACGAAGGCGACGACGTGCGCAAGCTGTTCATCTTCGACGAACCCACCACCGGTCTGCACTTCGAGGACATCCGGACGCTGCTGGCCTGCCTGCACCGTCTGGTCGAGGCTGGCCACACGGTGCTCGTGATCGAGCACAACATGGACGTTGTCAAGACGGCCGACTGGGTGATCGACTTGGGCCCCGAAGGCGGCGAAGCCGGCGGCGAAGTCGTGGCGGCCGGGCCGCCGGAGACCATCGCCGCCGTCGAACGCTCGCATACCGGCCGGTTTCTCAAGGCCTATCTCAACGGCCGGGGCCGGCTGAAAAAATCGGCCTTTTCCCGCGAGCATGTCGCCGAAGCGGCCGCCGGTTACCATGCCCGGCCGGAGGCGCACGTGATCGAACTGAAGGGCGCCCGCGAGCACAATCTTCAGGATCTCAATCTGACCTTGCCCCACAACCAGCTGGTCGTACTGACCGGGGTTTCGGGATCCGGCAAATCCACGCTGGCCTTCGACATTCTCTTCGCCGAAGGACAGCGTCGCTATCTGGAAAGCCTGGCGCCCTATGTCCGCCAGTACATGAAAATCCTGGAGCGCCCGGACGTGGATCTCGTCACCGGATTGGCGCCGACGGTCGCCATCGAGCAACGCATCAGTCATGCCAGCCGGCGTTCCACCGTCGCCACTCTGACGGAAACCTACCATTTCCTGCGGCTGCTCTACAGCAAGCTGGGCACCCCGCATTGCCCGGGCTGCGGCCGGCCGCTGGTCGTCCAAACCCAGGCCGTCATCCTGGAGCAGATCCGACGCCGATACCGCCGGCGTTCGGCCAAGCTGCTGGCGCTCAAAGTGCTGGGTCGCAAGGGCTTCCACAAGGAGGTGCTCGATCGCGCCGTGAAAAGCGGCTTCAGCGAGGCGCGGATCGATGGCCGGTTGACCCGGTTGGCCCCCGGGATGGCCCTCTCCCGCTACCACGAACACACCATCGAGCTGGTGATCGGAAGCCTTCCGGCCCGCCAGGCAGACGCCCTCATCGCCCGCGGTCTGGAGGAGGGCAACGGCCACATCAGCCTCATGGACGCCGGCGGCGGCGAGGAGGTCTTCAGTCTGCACGGCGTCTGCCCGGCCTGCGGCATCGGACTGGAGCCGCTCGATCCGCGCCTGTTTTCCTTCAACAGCCGGCAGGGCGCCTGCCCGGCCTGCAACGGGCTCGGGGTGGTCGTCGTCGCCGACGAGGAGGCCGAAGCGACCGCAGACGGACCGCTGTGCCGCCGGTGCGGCGGAAGCCGTCTCAAACCCGAGGCCTTGGCGGTCCGTATCGGCGGCCGTTCCATCTGGGATCTGGTGCAGCGGCCGGCGGGCGAAGCGCAGCAGCTCCTCCGCAGCCTGAAATTCCCCGCTCACCAGAAGCCCGTCGCCGAGCCCGTCGTCTCCGAGATCCTGTCCAGACTGGCCCTCCTGAACCAGCTGGGGCTGTCCTACCTGTCGTTGGGCCGCAGCGGCGACACGCTGTCCGGCGGCGAGGCTCAGCGCGTACGCCTGGCCGCCCAGCTGGGCTCCAACCTGACCGGGGTGTGCTATATCCTGGATGAACCCACCATCGGCCTGCACCCGCGGGACAACCACGTGCTGGTGGAGGCTCTCAAAACCTTGCGGGACCGCGGCAACACCATTTTGGTCGTCGAGCACGATGAAGAGACCATCCGGGCGGCCGACACCATCATCGATCTCGGCCCCGGCGCCGGCCGCGACGGCGGGAAGCTGGTGGCCGCCGGCACCCTGGCCGAAATCCGGCGCGCACCGCTGTCGGTGACCGGCGCCCTGATCGACGGCCACGACCGCCGCATCACATCCAGGCTGCGGCCGTGGCGAAGCATCCCGGCGATCCGCCTGATGGGTGTATCCGCCAACAACCTGCAGGGGATCGACGTGGACGTTCCCCTGGGCAGGCTGATCGTGGTCACCGGCGTATCCGGCTCGGGCAAATCCTCTCTGCTCAAGGAGACCCTGTTCAAGGGGCTGCGCAACCGCCTCCACAACCGGCGCGAGCCGGCCGGAGCCTGCCGCGACATCAGCGGGTGGAAGGCGGTACGGCGGGTGCTGGAAGTGGACCACAGCCCCATCGGCCGCACGCCGCGATCGGTGCCCGCCTCTTACATCGGATTCCTGGATGACATCCGCCGGCTGTTTGCTTTGACGCCGGCCGCACGCACCCGGGGATACGGTCCAGGGCGCTTTTCATTCAATGTGTCCGGCGGCCGCTGCGAAGCCTGCCAGGGTCAGGGCCGGCCCAAAGTGGAGATGAGCTTTCTGCCGGATGTCTACGTGCCCTGCGAGGTCTGCGGCGGCGGCCGCTTCAACCTCGAGACCCTGGAGATCCTGTACAAGGGCAAAACGATCGCCGATGTTCTGGCCATGACCTTCGCGGAGGCGGTGGTGTTCTTCAGTGCGGTCCCGCCCATCCGCCAGTCTGCCCAGTTCGTGTGCGATGTGGGACTGGGCTACCTGGCCCTGGGACAGCCGAGCCCGACGCTGTCCGGCGGCGAGGCCCAGCGCATCAAGCTGGCCGAGCAGTTGGCCAAACCGTCGAACGGGCACACCGTTTACATCCTCGACGAACCCAGCACAGGATTGCACCTGGCCGATGTTCGGCGTCTGATCGACGTGCTCCAGGCCCTGGTGGACGCCGGCCACACGGTGGCCGTCATCGAGCACAACCTCGAAATCATCAAGGAGGCCGACATCATCATCGATCTGGGCCCGGAGGGCGGGTCGGAGGGCGGGCGTCTCGTGGCCTGCGGCTCGCCGAAGGAGCTCCTGAAATTCACCCGGGTCTCGCATACGGCACGGTATCTGAAGCGGTATCTGTCCAGAGGGTAACGGGAAGCAATTGTCAGGCAGCCGCGATTCGGGTAGACTCCTGCCACGCCGGAACACGGCCGGCATTCCCTCCACTTGCAACGAAAGAGCGTGACATGTCCAAGCGCCTGGAACTCAAACCGATCGAGTTGCGCCGGGCTTGCGATGCGGCCGGCTTTAAATTCAGGGACACCTCGGAGCTGGCCCCGCTGGACGAAGTGATCGGCCAGGAGCGGGCGGTTCAGGCGATCGGGTTCGGTTTGAACATGCGCAGTCCCGGCTACAACATTTTCGCCACCGGCGCGGAGGGGACCGGAAAATCCACCATCGTGCGGGACCTGGCCACGCGCCGCGCTAGAACCGAGTCGGTGCCGGACGACTGGTGCCTCGTCAACAACTTCCAGGATGAATTCCGCCCGCAAGCCATCGCGCTGCCGCCGGGCCGGGGGCCCTCCTTCGCCAAGAAAATCCAGCGGATCGTCAACGATCTCAAAAAGGAAATCCCCAAGGCCTTCGAAACCGAGGCCTATCTGAAAAAACTGGGCGAGATCAAATCGCGGTTTAACTCGCGGCAACAGGCGATCTTTCAAAAAATTGAGCGCTTCGCTGCGGAGCGCAGCCTCCACATCGACTCCACCGAGAAGGACTATCCCGTGGTGCCGATCGTGGGCGGGAAGATCCTCACGGCGGAGGACTACCAGAAGCTCACGGACTCGGTGAAGGCCGAGATCGACGCCAAGGTTGGGCAGATGCAGGCGGAGATCGAAACCTCGAGCCGCAAGATCGAGAAGCTCAACCAGCAGCTGCACACCGACATCGAACGGCTCATGAACGAGGTCGTCACCGCACTCGTGGGCAAGCGCCTCGGGCCGGTTCGTGTCGATTTCAAGGACCGTGGGCCGGTTCTGGATTATCTGGAAAGCCTTCAGGCGGACATCGTCGAAAATTTCAATCTTTTCATGCCGGCCGAGAAGGGCGAACCGCCGGCCGCCGGCGAGTGCCCGCAACCGCCGAAAGCCCCCTTCCAAAACTACCACGTCAACGTGCTGGTGCACCGCGAGCCGATGAAGGGAGCGCCCGTCATCTTCGAGAGCAATCCCACCTATTTCAATGTGTTCGGCCGTATCGAGAAACGCGCCTACATGGGCACGGTCAGCACGGACTTTACCCTGGTGCAGGCCGGCTCCCTGCTGAACGCCAATGGTGGCTACCTGATCATGGAAATCGAATCGCTGCTCATGCACCCTTACGTCTGGGAGGCGCTCAAGCGCGCGCTGCAGACTCAGCGCCTGACCATCGAGGACGTCCCCGAGGAATCGGCCTTCGGCACCACCTCGCTGCGCCCGGCGCCGATTCCGCTCGAGGCCAAGGTGCTGCTGCTGGGCAGCTATGAGGCGTTCGAGTGGCTCCAGAACTTCGACGCCAAGTTCAACAAAATCTTCAAGGTCAGGGCCGATTTCGACCAGGAAGTGGCGCGCACCCCGGAAACGGTGCAGCTGTATGCCCGCTTCATCGCCCGGGTCTGCCGCGAGGAAACTCTTTTACCGTTCAACCCCAGAGGCGTGGCCGCCATCGTCGAGTTCGGCGAAAAATACGTCTCCGATCAGAACAAGCTGTCCATCCGCTTCGGGCTGCTGTTGGGGGTTTTGAAGGAGGCGGATTACTGGGCGCGCAGCCAGAGGGCCAAGGTGGTATCGGAACGGCATGTGGTCCGGGCGTTTCAGGAGCATCGCTTCCGTTACAGCCTGTATGAACAAAAAGTACACGAATCCTACCGCGACGGGACCATCATGATCGACGTCGACAGCGCTGTGGTCGGACAGATCAACGGCCTGGCGGTCTACCAGATCGGCGAATATTCCTTCGGCCGGCCGGTGCGCATCACGGCCGAGACGTTCATGGGCAAGCCGGGCGTCATCAACATCGAGCGCGAGGCGGATCTGAGCGGCCGCACCCACGACAAGGGCGTTCTGATTCTTTCCGGTTACCTCGGAAGCGTATTCGCCCAGCATCATCCGCTCAGCCTCGCCATCAGCATCACCTTCGAGCAGAGCTATGACGACATCGACGGGGACAGCGCCTCGGCGACCGAGCTGTACGCCATCCTGTCGAGCCTCTCCGGCATCCCGATCCGGCAAGGCATTGCGGCCACCGGGTCGGTCAACCAGAAAGGGCAGATCCAGGCCATCGGCGGCGTCAATCAGAAGATCGAGGGCTTTTTCGAGGTCTGCCGGGAGAAGGGCTTGACGGGCGAGCAGGGAGTGATCATTCCTTCTTCCAACGTTCAAAACCTGATGCTGCGCAGGGAAGTGATCGATGCCGTCAAGAAGAAGCAGTTTCACGCCTACCGGATCTCGACGGTGGCCGAAGGCATCGAGGTCCTGACCGGCGTTTCCGCCGGGCAAGCGGATGACGACGGAAACTTCCCGCCGGGAACGGTGTTCGGGGCCGTGCAGCAAAAACTGAAATCGTTTTTCGAACGCGCCTACCGTATGAAAAAAGAGTTCGACCTGAAATTGCAGTAAACTGGGGGAACATCCATGGAAGATCATCTGAAAAAAGTTCTTAGGCAGATCGACGAAGACTATCGCGGCGAAATATCGAAAGAGTCGCAGCACTACCGCGAGGTCAGCATCGGGCAGAGAGCCGAACGCTTAGGATATTCTGAACTGAACCGACGGTTCCGCGATGTTCGCGCAATCGTTCCGTTGAAACAACCGATGGAGGGGATGAAAGTACGTATCGACGGCCGAACCTTCGTCAACTACGCCCAGTTCGAAAGTGGTGTGGTGGTGCCGGGGTATTTGGCCCAACAGACGGACCTGCCCTTCGAATCCTACGTCGCGAAGGACAGCATGATTCTCAACTTCACTTAAAAGGAAGCGGCTTGCACCGCTTCCTTTTAAATCGACTGCTATAGAAACGCTTACCGATTGAATCGATGAATGCCAGCAGCTGCGCCGCTGCGGATGACCGCATCGTGAAGGACGTAGGCCCGTTCGGAGCTTTCGCGCGCCGGCTGCTTGAATTCCTGCCGCCGGAGCGGCGGCAGGAGCGCCCATCCGGGAAACCGTTAAAAATCCTGCACCTCCTGTCGCAGCAGCCCGGCAAGACTGGCAGCGGCGTGGCGTTGCTGGCCATGGCGCACCATGGAAGCGCAGCGGGCTGCCGTCAACGCGCGGTGATCGGCCTGCCCGGCTCTGAACCCCTGCCGGGCATTCCGCCGCTGGCGGCGGCCGATGTGTTCCCCGTCCGATTCGACCGCCCGCCGGTCCCTTTTGCGGTTCCCGGGATGAGCGACATCATGCCCTATCCCTCCACGCGCTTTTCCGCCTTCACGGGCGCCATGCTGGAAGGCTACCTTCAGGCCTTCGAGGCCGCCCTCGCCAGCGCCACAGGGGATTTCCAGCCGGATATCATCCAGTCCAACCATCTCTGGCTGCTCACCGCTCTGGCGCGGGTTCTCTTTCCGGACATCCCCCTGTGCGCCTACAGCCACGGCACCGAACTTCGCCAGCTGCAGAACGCCGCCCACCTGGCGCCCTTCGTCGTCCCGGCCTGCTCTGCGGTGGATCGGGTGTTCGCTCTGCATCCCGACAACATGAGCCGGATCGTGGCGGCCTATGGAATTTCCGAATCGCGCATCCGCGTGGTCGGCGCCGGCTTCCGCGACGATCTGTTCACGTGCGACGCCGCCTGTTCGCCGGCAGCCGGCCGCGAGGAGCTGGTCATCGTCTATGCCGGAAAAATCAGCGCGCCTAAGGGCGTACCCTGGCTGGTGGAAGCGTTTCGGAAGGTCACGCCGCCCGCGGGCAAGCGCGTCCGCCTGCTGCTGGCCGGCTCCGCAGGGAACGCCGGCGCCGACGCCATCCGACGGCAGGCCGCGGATCTTGAAAACGTCGTCTTCCTGGGGGCGTTGCCGCAGGAGCAGTTGGCCGGAGTGCTTCAGACCGCCGACGTCTTCGTTCTGCCGTCCTTTTTCGAGGGTCTGCCGCTGGTCGTGATCGAGTCGCTCGCCTGCGGTTGCCGGGTGGTCACGACCGATCTGCCGGGTATCGATTCCTGGATGCCGGAGGGGCTGTGTGCGGAGGGTTTCGTGGAGCGCGTGCCCCTGCCTCGGCTCACCGGCCCGGACACGCCCGTGGCCGATGACCTACCGGCCTTCGTCGAGCAGCTGGCGGAAGCCTTGAATCGCCAGCTCGTTCGCAGCCTGGAATGCGGGCGGCCGGCCGACACGCACTGCCGCCTCGAGCCGCTGACATGGGCCGGCGTTTTCGGGTGTATGCAATCATCCTGGCGCGAGCTCGTCGCAGATCAGGCTGAATATTGACGACGTTCGGACACGGTATTATTCAATCCTAAAACATCTTGCAGCGTTTTTCTTGTCCGAAATTTTTACCAAGGATAGCGGCACATCTTCAGAGACTCCTACAAATAGATAGATTTTAGTCCCGAAACCGGATTCTGACCAGCCCCCGGCTGCCGCTGTATCGTCTCAGACGGAATCGGTCCCATGCACGATGTCTTTGTAAGCTATGCCGGCGAAGACCGAGCCCATGCGGTGCAATTGGCACGCGCACTCGAAGCGCGGGGTCTGTCCGTTTGGTGGGATCGCCAGATTCCGGCCGGCGTGGCCTTCGACGACGCCATCGAGTCAGCGCTGAATGCCGCTGGGTGTGTGCTGGTGCTGTGGACCGCGCGGTCTATCCAGTCGCGTTGGGTGCGGACCGAGGCGTCCGCCGCGCTTGAACGTGATCGCCTGGTTCCGGCCTTGATTGAAAACGTCTCGATTCCACTTGAATTTCGACGTATTCAGGCGGCCAATCTGACGCAGTGGCATAGCGGACAAGCCCACGACGAATTTGAAATGATGGTACACTCGATCGAGCGCATGCTCGGCCGGACCACAGCGGGCGATCATCCGGCGGCGCGTGCATCGTCGGCTCGTTCCTTTACCTCCGCACCTGTCTCCCGGCGACGGCTCGCGATCGTGGCTGCGGTGATCGCCGTTGCGATCGGGGCGTGGTGGGGGCTGTACGGGTCGGGCGAATCGATCCGCAAGGCCACTGACCCTTTCGCCGCCGGTGAACAGCAACCGGGAAAGCAGGAGGCCGCTCAGAGCGCATCCTCACCCAAATCCTCGGCCCCTTCAGCGGATCCGCCGACGGCCGGTGCCGCATCGACCGCGCCACCGCCGGGGTTGCCCCACAGCGGGGAAGCCATGTTCGCGATCAAGGTTGGGGATCGAATCGAAGACGACGCCCCCGCCGCCGGTGCCGGCGTGATCGCCGCCGCTTACTCGGAAACCGTGTATTGGTTTGACGCTCCCGCACGAGAAAGCGTTTTCTTCCGAGTCCGCAAGCTCGACGCGGGCCTTGGGAGTGTCCGTTGGAAACTGGTCGACGGCACCGGCAGGGAGTTGTTCAACACCTGCCTGGGCTGCACAACCCCCGGCGTCATCGAGCTGCGGCAGGCCGGACGCTACACCCTCACGGTAGGTGGCGGCGACGGGGCTACCGGCGCATACTCACTTCAGCTCACGCGTGTGCCACCACCTCAGCGCTCTTCGCTTGAACTGAGCCGCAAGCCGCTCAAGGTCGCGGGCGTTGTTGAAGCACCCGGCGCGCGCAACCTGTACACGTTCACGGCACCCCCCAAAACGCGTCTCGGCGTCTATTCGGTTCGAATGGATGCCGGAATGGACAGTTTGCAGTGGCGACTAGCGGACGGAGACGACGAAACCCTATTTGATACATGCCTCGGATGTACCCATCCGGGTGTTTTCGAGCTTCAGAAGGGCGGCAAGTACGCGCTGTCGGTGGGCGGCAATGCCGATCCCGCGACGGGCGCATACACGTTTCAAATTCTTAGCGTGCCGCTACCGACGAGGATTGGTCTTGGGCCTCTGGACGGGATCGTTCGGATCGGGCCGGATCGCCCTGTTGCGGGCGCAGGTGAGATCGAATCACCTGGGGGAGTCGATGTCTATGAGTTCACCGTGCCGACACGCGCCCAGGTGGCGGTACGCATCCTCAAAGTGGACAGTGCCATTGGCAGCATCGGTTTGCAAATCACGGATGAGAACGACAACGTAATTTTCGCCTCGTGCCTCGGCTGCAGTGAGCCGGGCGCCCTCACCTTGTCCAGAGCGGGCGCTTATGCACTGACGGTCGGCTCAACCAGAGATCCGGCCACCGGCACCTACGAGTTACAGATCGGCCGCATCCGCTGACCGCGCCGCCGACCGGGGCATCTTGGGATGACCCTTGCCTCCATTTTTTTCGAAAACCTCAAAGAACCAGCCCAATATTCGACCTGAATTCAGACCTCATTTGAATCTTATGGTCATGAGCAGCTCCCCGGGCAGGGCCTTCTCCGGGACCGCCTGAATGTCAAACGCCGGCGGTTTGCATGAACCCTTTTCCCAAATGCGCCTGGCGATGGGTGAACCTACGGCGCTGACCACTGAGTCGAAGACGAAGTAGTCGCGCACCTCGGTGCTCGCCTCCATGATGGCCTTGAGGCTTTCCGAGGACGGCGTATCGCCGCTGCTGAATTTCCGTGCCCGGAATCGCGGCTTCGATTCTTTCGGGATGTGGCAGCGCGGCTACATGTTGCCTGACTGCAGCCAGCTTTTCTTGGGCGGAACGCTGAGCATTCCATTTTCCTCTCATATTCCAGACGGTCATCCTCACCAGATGTCCGTAAATAATGCAGCGGAGATCCCCTTGCGCCGGCTTGATACCGCCCGTGCGCAACTTGTCGAGGTCTATCGATACCAAGTTTGCGAACTGTTCGACCGTTTCCACCAGAGTCCATCGCGGCACCGTTCCAGTGTTTCGGCAGGCGAAGACCGTATCAACTATCGATGATCCGGTTCCGCTGATATGAATGGAGGCCCCCATCTCAGCCGGGCATGGTAAGGCCACAGAGCAGGTAAGTCCGGCATCCAGATCTTTAGATGGATATGCAATCCAGTGGAAATCTCCAAGAAAGGTTAATTCATTATCGACTGGGTGTTTGAGCATCTCATCTTGAGATCTGATGTTTGATGCTATAACATCAAACCTCAGCTGCGGAACGAAACGTACGTGAAGGATTTTCTGCTGTGTGTAAACGTGTTGATCGCGTTGAGCGACACCATGAACGTCCCCTCTGGCCAACTGAGTGAATGGCACCGCGCGCCACAACCTGATTCCAGGAAAACCGGCCCATGATCGAGAATACGGAAGCCGGGCTGTACTGCCGGGATGCCGATTTTTATATCGATCCCTGGAAGCCCGTGAGGCGGGCGGTCATCACCCACGCCCATGCGGACCACGCCCGCCGGGGGTGCGGCACCTATCTCGTCACTCCGGAGTGCGCCCGCCTGCTCCGGGTCCGCCTGGGCGGAGCCATCCGCATCCAGGAGCTGCCCTACGGGGCGCCGCTGGCACTCGACGGCATCCGGCTCTCGCTGCATCCGGCCGGGCACATATTAGGCTCGGCCCAGGTCCGGATGGAACGCAACGGAGAGGTGTGGGTCGTCACCGGCGATTTCAAACGGCAGCCGGACCCGACCTGCGCCCCCTTCGAACCCCTGCGCTGCCACACCCTGGTCACGGAGGCCACCTTCGGCCTGCCGGTGTTCGCCTGGCCCCCGCCCGACGGGGTCATGGCCGACCTCAATGGCTGGTGGCGTGACAACTCCGAGTGCGGCAAGCCCAGCATTCTCTTTGCGTATGCTCTGGGCAAGGCCCAGCGGATCGCCGCGAAGGTCGACGCCGGCATCGGGCCGATATTCACCCACGGGGCGGTGGAGTCCATCATGAACGCCTACCGCCAGGCCGGGGTCGATCTGCCCCCCACCCTGCCGGTCCCAGAGGCCCGAAAGCCGGGAGACGTTTCCGGCGCGCTGGTGATCGCGCCGCCGTCGGCCGAGGGCTCTCCCTGGATGCGCCGCTTCGCCGGCGCCAGCCGGGCCTTCGCATCCGGCTGGATGCAGATCCGCGGCAACCGCCGGCGCCGGGCGGTCGACCGCGGCTTTGTCATCTCCGACCATGCCGATTGGAACGGCCTTCTGGACACCATCACCGCCAGCGGCGCCGAAAAGGTCCGGGTGACGCATGGTTTTACGGAGGAGTTGGTTCAGTATCTGCATGAGAAGGGGCTGGCGGCCGAGGCGCTGCGGACGGTCTTCAGCGGCGAGACCGAGGAATGAAATCATTTGCGCGCCTGTATTCAGCTCTGGACGAAACCACGAAGACCAACGCCAAGGTGACCGCGTTGGTGACCTACCTTAAGGCCGCCCCAGCGGAGGACGCCATCTGGGCTCTCAGTTTCCTCATGGGCCGCAAGCCGCGCCAGGCAGTCCCTACCGCCCGACTGCGGCAATGGGCCGCCGAAGAAGCCGGGATTCCCAGCTGGCTGTTCGATGCGTCTTACGACGTGGTCGGCGATCTGGCCGAAACCATCACCCTGCTGCTGCCGGCATCAGCTGCCGCCGAAGACCGGCCGCTGCACGAGCGGGTGGAGCAGGATCTGATGACCCTGCGGGAGCTTCCGGAAGAGCTTCAGCGCCAACGGGTCATTTCGGCCTGGCGAGCCATGGACTGCAACCAGCGCTTCGTCTGGAACAAGCTCATCACCGGCGGCTTTCGCGTGGGGGTTTCCCAGAAGCTGGTGACGCGCGCGCTGGCGCGGTTCAGCGGAATCCCCGAGGCCGTCCTGGCCCACCGGCTCATGGGGCGGTGGGTTCCCGAGTCCGCTTTCTACTCGCGTCTCTTTTCGACGGAAACCGCTGATGCGGATATCAGCCGACCCTACCCGTTCTTTTTGGCCTATCCTTTGGATGAGACGCCGGAGGAGCTGGGACCGGTCGCTGAATGGCAGGCCGAGTGGAAGTGGGACGGCATCCGCGCCCAGGTCATCCGGCGGCGGGGGCAAACCTTCATCTGGTCGCGGGGCGAAGAGCTCATCAGCGACAAGTTCCCCGAAATACGTGCGGCGGCGGGAGCGCTCCCGGACGGAACGGTTTTCGACGGCGAGATCCTGGCCTGGAAGGACGGTAAACCCCTCAACTTCGCGGCCCTGCAGCAGCGCATCGGCCGCAAGCACCTCGGCCCGAAGCTCCTTCAGGCCGTGCCCGTGGTCCTGATAGCCTATGACCTGCTGGAATGGGACGGCATTGACATTCGCGGACAGGAGCTGGCCGAACGGCTGTCCCGGCTGGATCCTGCCGTCTCTGCACTGAACGACCCACGGCTTCGGCCGTCTCCCAAACTTTGCGGTGCGACCTGGCCGGAGCTGCTAGAATTAAAAAAGGACGCCCGCCGGCGCGGGGTGGAAGGCCTGATGCTCAAGCGCCGGACCGCGCCGTATGGGGTTGGACGACGGCGTGGCGACTGGTGGAAGTGGAAGGTCGACCCCCTGAGCCTTGACGCCGTGCTGACCTATGCCCAACGCGGCCACGGCCGACGCTCCGGATTGTTCACAGACTGCACTTTCTCGGTCTGGGACGGCGATCGGCTGGTGCCGGTCGCCAAGGCCTATTCCGGCCTGACGGATCCGGAGATCCGCGAGGTGGACCGCTTCATCCGGCGCAACACCCTGGAGCGCTTCGGTCCGGTGCGCTCGGTGAAGCCGGAGCTGGTGTTCGAAATCGCCTTCGAAGACATTCGCCTGTCACCCCGCCACCGCTCCGGCGTGGCGCTGCGCTTTCCCCGCATCGCCCGCCAGCGCAGCGACAAGGCCGCTGCCGAAGCCGACACCTTGGAAACCCTGCGGGCTCTTTTGGCGGCTGTCGGGTCGGCAAGGACGTACTGACCCGGCCCGGCCGGGGTTGATCTTCCGCCGCGCCCAAAGTAAGAAATAGCTCTGGCCGGCTTACGGTCCTGAACGTGCAAATTCGGCGCGAAGCGGCACTGGATGCCGGGCAAAGCTCCGCGAGATTCAGCCGGATTTCCGATAACAACTACTGAACCCACAGGTGGCTCTGCATGCAACGAACGTTGATCAAGACCCTTTTGAACAGCGAGGTCGCCCTGGACCGCGTCCGGATCAGCGGCTGGGTGCGCACCCGCCGCGATTCCAAGGGATTTTCTTTCTTGGAGGTGAACGACGGGTCCTGCCTCAAAAACCTGCAGGTGATCGTGGACGAAACCGTGCCGGACTTCGGCCAGCTCATGGCCGTGACGACCGGCGCCGCGATGGAAATCGAGGGGGCGTTGGTGGAGTCCATCGGCGCGGGCCAGAAATGGGAGCTCAAGGCTTCCTGCCTGCGGCTCCTGGGCGGCGCCGATCCGGAAACCTTCCCGCTTCAAAAGAAGCGGCACACCGACGAGTTCTTGCGGACGATCGCGCATCTGAGACCCCGCACCAACAAGTACGGGGCCATGTTCCGCATCCGCTCGGAGGCCGCTTTCGCCGTCCATCGATTTTTCAAAGACCGTGGCTTTCATCTCCTGCACAGTCCGATCCTCACGGGGTCCGACTGCGAAGGGGCCGGCGAGATGTTCCGCGTGACGACCCTGCCGCTGCATGCGCCGGCTCCCTCCGCGGGGGAGGACCCGTTCGCCACCGATTTCTTCGGCAAAGAGGCCAGCCTCACCGTATCCGGCCAGCTCGAAGCCGAACTGTTCGCCTGTGCGCTGGGCAACGTGTACACCTTCGGACCGACCTTCCGGGCGGAAAACTCGAACACCCCGCGGCACGCCGCCGAGTTCTGGATGATCGAGCCCGAAATGGCCTTCGCCGATCTCAACGACAACATGGACCTTGCCGAGGATCTCGTGCAGACACTCACCGCCCATGTGTTGGAGACCTGCCGTGAAGACCTCGACCTGTTTGCCAAATTCGTCGACAAGCATCTAATGGCGAACCTGGAGACCATCGCCGGGCGATCCTACGAACGCCTGCCCTATGCCGATGCGGTCGATATTCTGAAGGCCTCGGGGCGCCGCTTCGAGTTCCCGGTCGATTTCGGCGTCGATCTCCAAACCGAGCACGAGCGCTTCCTCTGCGAGGAACACTTCCAAAAGCCCGTCATCGTCTACAACTACCCCAAAGAGATCAAGGCGTTTTACATGCGGCTGAACGATGACGACCGGACGGTGGCCGCCATGGACCTATTGGTCCCGCGGGTGGGAGAACTCGTGGGCGGCAGCCAGCGCGAGGAGCGCTACGACGTGCTCGAACGCCGGATCCTTCAGGCCGGAATGAGGCTCGAAAGCTACTGGTGGTATCTCGACATCCGCCGGTTCGGTTCGGTGCCGCATGCCGGCTTCGGGCTGGGCTTCGAGCGCTTTCTAATGATGGTGACGGGCGTGACCAACATCCGCGATGTCATCCCGTTTCCGCGGACGCCCAAGCATCTGGAGTTTTGATGGAGAAGAAGAAACCTTATGGAGATACCCTGAAAGCCCAGTACCGCGCCAGCGCACGGGATCGGATCGCCACCTTTCTGCTGGCCGACGGCGCCGTGCGCGGAGCCATCCTGAATGGGACGCGCATGGTGAACGAAATGCGGGCCAACCATGAACTGGGGATCCTCGAAACCCTGGTGCTGGGCCGCGCCTATCTCGGCATCGGACTCATGGCGGCCGATCTGAAGGGGGACGCCCGCGTGGCCATGAAGATCAACTGCTCCGGGCCGATCAAGGGGCTCCAGGTGGAGGCGAACGCTTTCGGGGAGGTCCGCGGCTACCTGAAGCGGGTGCCCATCCCCATCGAGCAGCCGATGGAGGATTTCGATCTCTCCCGATTCTTCGGTGCTGGGATTCTTTCGGTGACAAAATACCTGAAGAGCGCCAAACAGCCTTTCACCGGCCAGGTTGAGTTGCGCCACGGCAATATCGCTCAGGACCTGACGCATTACTACCTGACGTCGGAGCAAACCCCGACGGCGTTCAATTTGAGCATCAAATTCGATCGGGCGGGAGAAGCCATCGGAGCGGGCGGGCTTTGCCTCCAAGCGATGCCGGGCGCCGGGGACCGTTTGGCCGCCGAACTGGAAGCCCGCGTTCTTAGCTTTCCGTCGCTGGGAGAAGTCTTCGCCGGCGAGCGAACATCTGCAGAAGTGGCGCTGGAGGCGTTCGCCGATTACGCCCCCCGATTCCTATCCGACCGCCGCGTGGAGTTCATGTGCCACTGCAGCCACGAGCGGCTGCACCGCCTGCTCACCCTGCTGCCGATCCAGGACTTGAAGGACCTGAGGGACAACGGACCTTTTCCCATCCAAATGCGTTGCCACAACTGCAACACTCCCTACGCGTTCAGCCGGGAAGAGATTCAAGCCATATACGGCCAGCGGTATCCCCATAACTAAAGGGTTGGGAGGGTTCGGGGTTCAGAAAAAGCAACTACCGGGATATGATCGCCGCTGGTCGGTTTCGTTCGTGCGGGAGAAAGATAGGGATTCTTGTGTCCACACCAACGGTTTTCCTGAACCCCGAACCCTGTGACCCTATACCTGAGTAGTCACTTCTTCTCTGCCGGCGGAGGCGGCTGTTTCTTGATGCTCTGGACCATCTGATCCACCGAAACCCCGCCCGGCGCCATGGCGGTCGGATTGATCTCCAGCAACCCCTCCCAGGCACGCACCGCACCCGCAGCGTCCTGCAGGTCGTGGAGCAGAACGATTCCCTTGTTGAGTCGCGACACCTCGTGCTTGGGGTTGACGGCGATGGCCTGGTCGAAGGCCTTGACGGCCTCCTGGGGGCGCCCGGCTTTGCGTTGCATGACCCCCATGTCCGTCCAAACATCGGCATTGTCCGGCTTGAGATCGAGGGCTTTGCGGTAGGCCTGGATAGACTTCTCATACTGCTCGGTGTCGAAGTAGGCGTTGCCCAGTTCGATCCAGGCCGCCACATTCGACGGGTTTTGCCGGGTTTCCTTTTCGAGGATCACAATCTGATCCTGCAGCTCCTTCTCAGCGGCGGGCGCAACCCCGCCCGGCATGCCCTGGATGCTGGGTCCCGATTTGTAGACACCCAGAAACACTCCGCCGAAAAAACCCACCGCCAGCGCCAACAGGGCAATCAGCAGGGCGCTTTCTCTGCGCATATAGTTTTTGAGATCCGGGGCTGCGGTCTTAGCCATTTCGAATTCGCTTTCAATGGAAGGAATTTGTTGAATTAGGTGCCGGCTCAATTTGCATGGCCTAAGATACAAAAAAGCCGAACACGGTCGATAGGGGAAAATAATAGCGCTGAGAGAGCGGGTCAAGCCATCCACTCAAAGCGGCAGGGTTTTTAGCAGGCAAGCTGTGGATTGGCGGCCGCCGGACGGCTTCGTCCGAAGGCCAAGATCAAGGCGCGCGAATTCCGCGATGCGAGGCGTACGCCAAGTACGCCGCAGCAGCCGCGGGATGAAGCGCAACGCCGAGCTTGGCCTTCCGACGAAGCCGCTCCCCCCTAACGCTGGACGGTGCGGGTAGAGACCCCCCTCGCATCCAGTTCGCGCCGGTGCGTGTCGGCGGCCTTTTGGCTGGAATAGGCGCCCGCCATCAGTTGAAATGACGCTCCGGGTCCCTTCACCAGGTATGGGAAAACGCCCTTCCGAGTGACCCGAGCAGCGGCTTCAGCGGCCTCTGTCTCGGATCCGTACTGGCCGATCAGGTTGGCATAGGGCGTTTTCACCACCACGGCATTGGACAGGTTGAGCGCCGTCTTTGTTTGGGCGGCCTCCGCAAGGGTGCGATAGTGACCCGTGAGGATCCGCCACCATACCCCCTTGCCGCCCAGGTCCGTCTGGACGATGTAAGGCGTCAGCCCCGCCTGCCGGTATCCGGAAAGAGCACCGATGGCGTTTTCCTTTTCCCTGCAGCTGGAAAGCAGGATCGAAAACGGGTAGGCGGCCGATGATGCGCTGGTGGTCTGGGGCTCAGGTTTCGGCCCTTCCATCTTCGCCGGGAGCGCAGCCGGCGGAGCAGGAGCGGGAGCCGGTTCGGGCAACGCTGCCGCCGCTGGTGGAGCCGGCTCGGGCAGCGGTACAACTGCCGTCGGAGTCGGCTCGGGCGCTGCCGCCTCCTTGGGTTTCTCCGGCTCCTTCGTTAAAGGCTCGATGGCCGGTGCCGCCGGCGCCGGCAAGGGCTCGGCGCTGGCAGGCGCTGCAGGCACCAGCGCCGGCAGTTTCTTGCGCACAAGAGCCGGCTGGCTGACTTCAGCGGCATGCGCCTCACCGGGTCCGTACACCGTGATCCCTCGGTCGCTTCCGGCCGGCGGCAGTTGCAGGGCGCGGTTGAACGCATCCGCGCTCGGCTGTTGCCCCCAGGGGGATCGCATCCCTTCCAAGAGCCGGCCTGCATCCCAAAGCCAGCCGTGCAAGAAAGCGAACATCAGTCCCGCCGCCAGACAGCGTCCTATTTTCCTTCGCGAAGAGATCATGGGCTAAAATTCCTCCGAATTGGAGTTGGGGGTTTGACGCACGCCTCTGTGGGTATTTTATATCGCAATCCACTCCAAAAATAAAGGACGAGCGCCCTGCGCTCAGAGAGAGCCGCGGATCGATATACAGGCACCGCAAAAGACGACCGGGTATTCAGAGGCTGTTTTTGACAAACGGAATATGATAGTTAAAATCGGACGCTGACATCATGCACGAATTTCCGCAACGAAAACGATTTGCTTCAATGCCGATCCGCCTAGCAGCTTTATGCGTCTGGACGGCCGCCTTGCTTTTCTGGGGCGCAGGGCGGCCGGCATGGGCGGCCGCCCTGCGGGTGACGCACGACCTCTCCATCGAGCTGGTGCCCTCCGCCCACCTGTTGAACGGTCATGACCGTATGAGCATCCGCGTCGACGACCGTCACAAGCTGGTCTTCTCGCTGTCCGAGCGGGTGACCCAGATTCGGGTCGAAACCGAAGGCAAGCCCCGGACCTTCAAGTTTTCAAATTCGGAATTGGAAATCCCGCTCGAATCGGACGAACGTCGACGCACGATCGAGGTCGCTGTTGCGTATGAGGCCGTGTTCAACGATCCCGTGCCGGTCCATCCGCTCAACACCGACAACCCCGGCTTCGGCGTCACCGCTTCCATATCGGAGGCCGGCGTCTTTCTGCTGGCTGGGGCCGGCTGGTACCCCGACCTGGTGGACGGACAGGATTCCTTCGTGCTGAGGGTAAGAGCCCCCGCCGGCATCGTCGCCGTGACGGCCGGGCTCGGTCTCGGCCACGTCACCAGCGACGGCCAGACGTTGTCCGAGTGGCGCATCGACCACGCCGCACGCGGCCTGGCCCTCTCCGCCGCAGCCTACCAGGTACACGAGCGAAACGTCGGCGACGTCACGGCCGCCGCGTATTTGCTGCCTCAAAATCAAGAGTTGGCCCCGGCCTACCTGGATGCCACCGCCCGGTACCTGAAACTCTATTCGGACCTCTTCGGACCCTACCCATTTCCCAAGTTCGCGGTGGTGGAAAACTTTTTCCCCACGGGTTTCGGCTTCCCTTCTTACACGCTGCTCGGCAGCACCGTGCTGCGCCTGCCCTTCATTCTGTCCACCAGCCTGGGCCATGAAATTGCGCATTGCTGGTGGGGCAACGGCGTGTACGTCGATTTCGAAACCGGCAACTGGAGCGAGGCGCTGACCACTTACGTCTCCGATTACCTTTACAAGGAAATGGAATCGCCGGCCGCAGCCAGAGACTATCGCCTCCAGGCCCTGCGCAACTACTCGACCCTGGTGCCGCCGGCAAAGGATTTTCCGCTTTCGCGCTTCACGAGCCGCACCGACACGCTCACCAAAGCCGTGGGATACGACAAGGGCGCCATGGTGTTCCACATGCTGCGCCGACGGATCGGGGAGGACGCCTTCTGGGGAGCGCTGCGGGACATCTACCGGGAAAAGCTTTTCCAGCCGGCGTCCTGGGACGATCTTCGCGACGCCTTTGAGCGGCGGTCAGGGCAGGCCCTGGGCGATTTTTTCGACCAATGGGTGAAGCGCAAGGGCGCGCCGCAGGTCCGCCTGGAGGAGGTCAGGAGCGAGCCGGCCCCCGGCTGGGAAGCTGTCACGGGCCATGTGGTTCAGGAGAAGCCCATCTTCACCGCCGAGATGGAACTGGCCCTGGAAACCCGCGACGGCCGCGTAGGTCAAACCATCCGCCTGTCTGAGGCGTCCCGCCGGTTTGAATTTAGGGGAGTTTCCGAGCCGAAGCAGCTGGCGATCGACCCCGACTGCCATACCCTGCGCCGCCTGGATGCCGCAGAGATTCCACCGACCGTCAATTCCCTGAAAAGCGCTCCGTCCGCCACGCTGGTGATCTGCGCCCAGGCTTCCGGCAACGGGCGACGGCTGGCCGATATCATCTCCCGCTCGCTGGGGCTTCGCAATGCCGCCATTCTCGACGAAGAAGAGATCGGTCCCGGCCGTCTCGACGACCGCGACGTGATTCTCGTGGGCTTGCCGCGCGACCGGAGCCTTCTGCGTACGACCCCATCCGGTCTGCGTTTAGACGCCGGCGGATTCTCCCTGGAGGGCTCGAAGCCGCCGGCGGACGCCGACACATTCTTCGGCGTGATGCCGCACCCCGGCTCTCCCTTGCGGGTCTTGGGCATTTTCCTGCCGGGGACGCCGGTGGCGGCGGAAAGCGCCGCCGCCAAAATCACCCATTACGGCCGCTACAGCTACCTCACGTTCAAGGACGGGCAAATCCAGGACAAGGGCTCCTGGCCGGTGATCCATTCGCCGGTGATCCATCGCTGGAATTGATTCCTATGATGACTCTTCGTTGGGTGATAATGGCTTTGCTGACAGCCGTTGCAGGACCAGCGGCCGGCGGCGGCCCACCGGTTTACGACCTGGCTGCGGCGCGCTACACCCCCCTCGCCGATCTGATCCCGGAGCTGCTCAAGAGCCGGATCGTTATCGTCGGCGAGCAGCACACCGATACCGGCCACCACCGGGCCCAGCTGCAGGTGATTCAGGCCCTGCACGAGGCCGGGGCCAAGGTGGCGGTCGGCCTCGAAATGTTCCGGAAGAACAGCCAAGAGGCCCTCGACCGTTGGCTCTCCGGTGACATTCAACCGGCGGAATTCGAAAAGATCTTCCAAGACAACTGGGGCTATCCCTGGCCCGCCTACCAACCCATTTTTGAGTACGCCCGCAGCGCGAAGATCCCTATGATCGGGCTCAATGTCCCCCGGGACATCACCCGGCAAGTCGCGCGGGGCGGTTTCCAGTCGCTTTCCGAAGATCAGAGAGGTCAGCTGGCGGATGTGACCTGCCGCATCGATGAAGAGTACATGCGCTACATCCGGAGCGTCTACGGCGCTCATGCCCATGGCAACATGAATTTCAGCTTTTTCTGCGAAGCCCAGATGGTCTGGGACAACGCCTTGGCGATCCACACGCTGGAGTTCCTCGCCTCCCGTCCGGATGCCACGGTGGTGATCCTCACCGGAGTCGGCCACGCTCAAAAAGGAGCGGTTCCGCGCCAGATCCGTCTGCGCTCGCCACTGCCCGTCACGGTGTTTCTGCCCGAGATTCCCGGCAGCATCGAGCCGCGGACGGTCGACCATCGCGATGCGGATTTTCTGTTGATGGGTATAAAATGAAATTCTGCAGCAATTGCGGCGGCCTTTTAACGTTCGCGACGCCTCCCGGCGATGACCGCGGAAGGTTCCTCTGCCGGTCCTGTGGAACCATCCACTATGAAAACCCGCGGCTGGTGGCCGGGTGCATTCCGGAGTTCGAGGATCGCATTCTGCTGTGCCGCCGGGCGATCGAACCCTGCTACGGGAAGTGGACCTTGCCGGCCGGCTATCTTGAAAACGGCGAAACCGTTTCCGCCTGCGCCGAGCGCGAGACTCGGGAGGAAACCGGGGCCCGTGTCGACGGTCTGGCCCCGTATCGGTTGTTCAATATTTGCCATATCAATCAGATCTACTTCATGTTCAGAGGGCGCGTGGTGAATGTGGGCGGAGGGCCGGGCAAGGAAAGCCTGGAAGTGATGCTTTGCAGGGAAGCGGAGATCCCCTGGGAGCAGATCGCTTTCCGCGTCATCACGGAGACCCTGCGAACCTACTTCCGCGATCGCCGAACCGGCTCGTTTCCGTTCAGCATCAGTGATATCGGGCCGCTCATCGGCCCGGAAGTTCCTCGAAAATCATGAGCGACAATGGACCTTGGCCCATGGATGGACGCGCTTCGTCAAAGAGACCTCGGAGGCTGATAGGCTTCACACCGGCCGCCTTCGCCGCGATTCTGTTTTTTCTGCTGGCCTGCAGCGACAATGCCCCCGGCCCCCCACCTCCGGCGCCGACGGGGCCGGAAAGCTTTACGTTTTTCGATATCGGACGCAACTCTCGTTTTTCCGACGCGCTCCGCAAGGAACTGGCCCGGAAGCTCGGCAACGATGCCGTCGAACGGCGCGGCATCATCGACCTGGAAAACAACTACAAGGGTTTTTTGGAAACCCACCTGCCCGAGCTGGAGGCCATCAACCGCCGGCTGAACCACCCCCCGGGGGAACGGGTCGACCATGCCCAAATCAAGCTCATGTACCGCTACGCCCGGCAGGAGAACGCTCCGTTCGACTATGTCGAGCTGGTTTTCGATGCGCAAGCCGGAACCCCGCTGGTCTTCCGCATTCGCTTCAAGGAGGACGAGAGCGGGCTGGTCGACGCCCTGCGCGACAAGCACGGCCCCCCGCAGGTCGTGGCATGGGAGATGGAAAGCGGCCAGTCCCTCATCTGGCGCAAGGAGCAGGATGTCCTCATGGTGTCGCTGGTGCCGAACGTTTACGGCGGCAGCGACCATCACGTCTTCATCTATTTCACGGTAAACCTGAGCCGCTGGGCGGAGTCCGAACAGGCATCCAAACAACAGCCACCCATGGAGAAATCGCCCGCCGGGAAGACCGCCTTCTGAGGCAACGAGTGCAGAGTGCGACGGTCCCGCTTTGCAGCCCGCCGGAAATATGTTAGATCTTGCTGGAGCGTTTTTCCGCATGGCCGCGCTGAACTCCGGCACGAGGAAGCTCCGGACCCGGCAGGATGATTTTCCCCCAGAACCATGCAGGCTGACGAAACTACTCAACCCCGAGCGTTGCGCTCACAAGAAGGGAGTATCGAATGAAATTTATTTATGGATGGGTGGTGATGGCTGTGGCTTTTCTTCCGTTTCTGTCCTGGTCCGCGGACAAGGCCTCAACCCCGCCGCCGGAACTTAAGACGTTCCAGGACAAGCTCAGTTACGTCCTCGGCCGAGAGGTCGGCCAGGGACTCAGTGAATCCTCCTCGAAGATCGATTTGGACCTCTTCATGCGCGGAATTCAAGATACCCTGAGCAACCGCACGTCACTGGTATCACCCGAGGAAGAGGAGCAGGTCAAGGCCGATTTTTCAGCGCAGATGAGGGAGGAGCAGACCAAGAAGCTGGCGGCCCTGGCCGAGCAGAATGCGAAGGCCGAGGAAGCCTTCCTGGCCAAGAACAAATCCCAAAAGGGAGTGATTACCACCGCCAGCGGCCTGCAGTACCAGGTGCTCAAGGAGGGAGCGGGGGCCGCCATCAAGGAAACTGATCGCGTAAAGGTCCATTACCGCGGCAACCTGGTCGATGGAAAGGAGTTCGACAGCTCCTACGCCCGTAACCAGCCTGCGGTCTTCGACGTCGCCGGCGTCATCCCGGGATGGACGGAGGGCCTGAAGCTCATGAAATTCGGCGGCAAATATCGCCTCTGGGTGCCCTCCAAGCTGGCCTACGGTGCCCGGGGCGCCGGCCAGGTCATCGGCCCGAACAGCCTCTTGATTTTCGATGTTGAACCGATTGAAATCGCAAATTGACCTGACGCTTGCATTGTGCCAAAGAATGACTAAAATTTCTCCATTGCTATGCCTGAAGGACTGCCAAAAAAAGGAGGGTTGCCCATGAAGGAGAAGCGCAATTTGCATTTGAAGGTCCAGGAGCTGTGCGACTGCTACGCCACCACGGACCCTCTCAAAGAGATGTCCACCCTTGGACAGGACAAGGACCAGGAGGAGGCCGCCCTCAAATGGCTGGCGCTGGCGGCGCTGCACGGTGTGAACCACAACGCCGAGGACATTACCGTCAGCCGGAATTCCAAAGGCCAGGTCACGGTCGTTGCCCGATACCGCGAAACCGAGCTGCCGTCGCCGGGCTCCGAGGTTGGGCAGAAGATCATGTCCGCCGTGCGCGAGATCACGCACATCGAAGGTGACAAGGGCAAAACGATTCTGGCCCTGGGGGTGCGCAACGACAGCCTCGAATTGAAGGTCAAAATCAAGGTCAACGGCGACCAGGAAAAAGTTGCAATTGAGTTTCCCAAGTAAGCCGCCATGCGGTTGAAATGAATAGGGCCGTATTCCGTGCGGCCCTATTTTTATTGAGGAGAAGTCAGCGAAATGGGCGAACCAGGCAACAAGATCATCTACTCGATGATCGGTGTCAGCAAATACTACGACAAGCGGCCGGTGCTGCAGGACATATCGCTTTCGTATTTCTACGGCGCCAAGATCGGTGTGCTGGGCCTGAACGGATCCGGCAAGAGCTCATTGCTGCGCATTCTGGCCGGCGCGGACAAGGAGTTCGTCGGCCAAACCGTTATCTCCCCCGGCCTGACCGTGGGCTTCCTGGAGCAAGAACCTCGACTGGATGACACCAAGACCGTGCGTGCGGTGGTGGAGGAGGCCGTCCAGGAGACGGTGAACCTCATGGAGGAGTTCAACCGCATCAACGAGAAGCTGGCCGAGCCCCTGTCGGATAAAGAAATGGACCGAACCCTCACGCGCCAGGGTGCCATCCAGGAAAAACTGGATGCTCTGGACGCCTGGGACCTCGACGCGCGCCTGGAGATGGCCATGGACGCCCTGCGCTGCCCGCCGGGAGACACCCCGGTCAGGGTCGTCTCCGGCGGCGAACGGCGGCGCGTGGCGCTCTGCCGGCTGCTGCTGCGCAAGCCGGACATTCTGCTCCTGGACGAACCCACCAACCATCTGGATGCGGAAACCGTCGCGTGGCTGGAGCGCCATCTCCAGGAATACGCCGGAACGGTGATCGCCGTGACGCACGACCGCTACTTCCTGGACAATGTCGCCGGCTGGATCCTGGAGCTGGACCGCGGACGCGGCATCCCCTGGAAGGGCAATTACTCCTCCTGGCTGGAACAGAAGCAGGCCCGGCTGCGCCAGGAGGAGAAGGCCGAGGGTAAGCGCCAGAAGACCCTCGAGCGCGAGCTCGAATGGATCCGCATGAGCCCCAAGGCCCGCCAGACCAAATCCAAGGCACGGATCACCGCCTATGAAAAACTTCTCTCCCAGGACAGCGCCAAACGCCAGGAGGACCTTGAGATCTACATCCCCCCCGGCCCCCGGCTGGGCAACCTGGTGGTGGAAACGCAGGATGTCTCAAAAGCTTACAACGACCGCCTGCTGGTGGATCATGTGACGTTCGCGCTGCCGCCGGGCGGCATCGTGGGCGTCATCGGGCCGAACGGCGCCGGCAAGACCACATTGTTCCGAATGATCACCGGCCAGGAACAGCCGGACTCCGGCACCATCCGTATCGGCGACACGGTGCGCCTGGCGTATGTCGATCAAAGCCGGGACAGCCTCAACCCCGACCAGGCGGTCTGGGAGGTGATTTCGGACGGCGAGGATGTCATCGAGTTGGGGAAGATTCAGGTGAAGTCCCGGGCGTACGCGGCGCGCTTCAATTTCGCGGGGTCCGATCAGCAGAAAAAAGTGGGGATGCTCTCAGGCGGCGAGCGCAACCGCGTACACCTGGCCCGGATGCTGAAATCGGGAGCCAACGTCCTGCTGCTCGACGAACCGACCAACGATCTGGACGTCAACACCCTGCGGGCGCTTGAGGAGGCGCTGGAGGAATTCGCCGGCTGCGCGGTCGTCATCAGCCACGACCGCTGGTTCCTGGACCGTATCGCCACGCACATTCTCGCCTTCGAAGGCGACAGCCGGGTCGTCTGGTTCGAAGGCAACTACTCGGATTACGAGGCCGACCGACGCAAGCGCCTGGGCGCGGAAGCCGACCAGCCGCACCGGATCAAGTACCGGCAATTGACGAGATAGAAGATAACTTAAAACAATCCCGCAGGGATTTTAAAATCCTCCCAATTCCATAACGGCGCATTAATTGGGATATCGGCAGCCGGCCAGGGCCAGCCGATCGGAAGCGGGCAGGAAACGGACAGCGCGTCGCGGCGCGTGGGGTGCTCCAGCGTGATCTCCCGGGCCAGCAGGGCGATCTGGCGGAGCGGCAGCGCCGTGCGAGCGCCGTAGCGCACATCGCCTACGATCGGACAGCCGATGTGCGCCAGCTGGAGGCGGATCTGGTGTTTGCGGCCGGTTTCCAGTTCCAGTTCGACAAGACTCCGGCCATCGGCCGCTTCCAGCACCCGGTAGGACAGCCTGGCCTCGCGGCTGGAGGACGTCGGTCGCAGCGCAATACCGCTGAGCCGGTCTTGGCGCTCGATGTGATTCGTCAGTTTTCCTCGATCCGACGGCAGCAGCCCTTCGACCACCGCGAGATAGACCTTGCGGGTTTGACGGGTGCGAAGCTGGGCGCTCAGCCGTGCGGCGGCTTTCGACGTGCGCGCGAACAGCATGACGCCGGCCACCGGGCGGTCGAGACGCTGCACGAGCCCGAGAAAGACGCGGCCCGGCTTGTGGTGACGCTGCTTGATCCACGCCTTGGCCAGGTCCAGCAGGTTGACGGCTCCGGTTTCGTCGCCCTGAACCAGGAGCCCGGCCGGCTTGTATAGGACGAGCAGGTGGTTGTCCTCATGGAACACGGGCCAACGCTCATGCAGAAATGAAATCATGGTAGCAACCGAGCCGATCGCATGATGCTCAAAAAGCAGCCTTCGTCTTCCTTACTCCGCAGCTCGCCGGACATGACGCAGATGGATGCCGTATTGCGATCCTGCGGCATTGGCCTTTCCCGGGTTCAACTCCACCAGCTTTGGGCCTATCACAGCCTGCTGCGTGAACGCAATGCCGACTTGAACCTCACGCGCGTCCGCAATTTCACCAACATGGTTCTCAAGCTTTACGCGGACTCCATGCTGCCGGCCGACCTCCTGGAGCTGCCTTCGCCGTTGCTCGATCTCGGCACGGGTCCCGGCATGCCGGGGATCCCCCTCAAGATCTACCGGCCGTCGCTGGAGGTCGTTCTGGCGGAAAGCCGCGGCAAGCGGGTGGATTTCTTGCAGGAGGCGGTTGCCCGGCTCAGCCTTCCCGGCCTGAGTGTTGAGGCGGGCCGGATCACCGAGCGCTTCGAGACGCCGGTACGCGGGGTAATCACCCGAGCCGTCGAGACCATCGAAATGACCCTGGGGCGAGTCACCGGCTGCCTGGCCATGAACGGGCTGGTGATCCTGATGAAAGGCCCGAACTGCGACGATGAGATCGCCATGGCGCAGGACCGATTCTCCGGCACCTTCGCCCAGGTATTCGATCGACCGTACCGCATCCCCCACACCGGCCACGCCCGACGGCTGGTCGTGTACCGAAGAATGGACGAGCCGCTTTACAGCCGGCAGGCCAGAGCGATGGAAGGACGAGCCGTGCGCACCATCACCAGCGACCAAAATCCCGTGTTCAAGGACCTGAAAAAGACATTGACCGGCCGAGGAATCCAGAAAAGCGGTCAGGCGCTGGTGTCCGGCGAAAAACTGGTTGACGAGATTTTGAACACCCATCCCGGCTGCTGCCGGGCCTGGGTGAGCCGGCAGAATCAGCCGCCCCCGGACACGGCCGGCCTCCTGCCATGGTACCAGCTGGCCCCCGAATTGCTTCGAGACCTGGACATCTTCGGCACCCGCGCGCCCTTGCTGCTCATTTGTCTCCCGGACATGCCGCCCTGGGCGCCGTCGGAAGGCTTCCCGTCCGGCGTCAGCGTGCTCATTCCTTTTCAGGACCCGGAAAACGTCGGAGCCGCCATCCGGTCGGCCGCGGCGTTCGGTGCCGCCCAGGCGATTCTGCTGGCGGAAAGTGCCAATCCGTTCCATCCCAAGGCCCTGCGCGCCTCGGGCGGTGCGGCGCTGAGCCTGCCGCTGCGCTCCGGCCCGGCCCTGGGGGCCGTCCCGGCGGAGCTTCCGATTATGGCGCTCTCGGCCGACGGAACCGATATCCGGCAGGCAGAGTTTCCGGAGGCCTTCGGCCTGCTAGCCGGCTTGGAAGGCCCGGGCCTGCCGGAGCACTGGCGCCGTTGCGCCGTGCGCATTCCCATTCGGGCGGAAGTGGAGTCGCTCAATGCCGCCGCCGCGATGTCGGTGGCGCTGTATGAGTGGAAACGGAGAGAAGGGGGGGGGTCCGAAAGCACAAGGCGGAAGGCGGAAAGCGGAAAAGAAGAATGAGGGATGAGATTGAAAAAATGGAAAACCCGGATCGAAAATGCATCGCAACGGCGGGGCCGGACGAAGCGCACGCGGCGGCAGTGCCCGGCAGCGTTTACCTCTGCCAGGTGGGCGATGCGATCTCCTGCGGTGCTTGCTGCGGCCTGTACAACCGCGCCGACGCCTCGCGGGGAACGCTTGAAGATCTGATTGCCGGCCGCACCAAGACCTTCCGGCGAGTTCCCCGTGACGCTGATGCCATCACCGATTTCCAGCTGCGCATGGAACGGCGGGACCCCGGGCCGCGTCCCTATCCCGATTTCTACCATTGCCCGTTCCTGGGGTTTATCGACCCGGGCCGCCGCCGGGTGGGCTGTCTGCTGCATCCCATGGCCGACGGCAACAGCGGCATCGACTACCGGGGACTCAGCTTCTACGGGGGACTGGCCTGCCGCGATTATTTCTGCCCCTCCTACCGCAATCTGCCCGCACCCCGCAAGGAGATCGTCAAGGCGGTTTGCACCGACTGGTACCTCTACGGCCTCGTGATCACCGAAGACCGGCTGCTGAACGCATTTTTCGGGGAAATCGAAAAGCGTTTGAACCGCCCCTTGTCCGCGGTCGATGTCCTGCCGCATGCCGATTCCCGGCAGGCCGTACGTGAGTTCCTGGCGCTCAAACTCGATTGGCCCCACCGGCTTGCGGGCGCCAGGGGGCCTGGCAACTATTTCTTCAACGACGGCCTGTACCCGAGGCCGCCAATCGACTATTCGCGGCTGGGAGTGGCCCCGTCCGCTCTCGACCCGATTCTGCACGAGCTGTCATCCGGCTTCAGCCGGCCGGCAGCGCTCAACCAGGCGGAGGCCCTGATCGAAAGCCTTTTGGGCCGGATCCTGCGGCCAGCCGGGGCATATTGAATTCCGAGCAGCGGATGTGCTATAAGCGCTGCCTATCATTACATTCCAATCAACTGCCAAGGAGGAACACAAATGGGAAAAGGCGATCAACGTTCGAAAAAAGGCAAAATCTGGCGGGGCACACATGGAAAAGTCCGGCCCAAAAAGAAAAAGGTGAAGGAAGCAGCATGAACGCCAAGCCGTCGAATGCCCGGACGCCCGATTGGGATATCGACAGCATGTTCTTGGATCGGTGGTCGCCGCGGGCGTTTCTGAGCGACCCCCTCTCGGAGCGCGAAATCCAGACGCTCTTTGAGGCTGCACGCTGGGCGCCTTCCTGCTTCAACGAGCAGCCCTGGCTTTTCGTGTATGCCACCGCACCGGAGCAGCGGCAAAAGCTGGTGGCCTGTCTTGTGGCCAAGAACCAGCTTTGGGCCGGGCGGGCGCCGCTGGTGATGTTCGTGCTGGCCCGGCGCTGTTTTCAAAAAACCGGCAAAGAGAACCGCCACGCGCCTTTCGATGCCGGCGCCGCCTGGATGGCGCTGGCGCTGCAGGCCCGCAAGCTGGGGCTGTATGCGCACTCCATGGCCGGCTTCAATCTGGACAAGGCCTACGACACGCTGGGGGTTTCTAAAGACGAATTCCACATCATGGCCGCGATGGCTGTGGGCCGTCTGGGCGATGCCTCCGTGCTGCCCGACGATCTGCGCACCATGGAGTCTCCCAACAGCCGCAAGCCGCACGCGGAGGTGGCCACGGACGTTTTTCCTCCCGCTCAGGTTTCTTGATCCAGACTAAATTTCAGGGAAAACAGCCCATGGCTCATACCCTGACGGTTCCTCTGGTCGACACCCACGCCCACTTGTGTTCACCGGATTTTGCTCGTGATCTAAGCGCGGTTCTGTCCCGTGCCCGGGCCGCGGGCGTTGCGGCGGTCATCGCGGTCGGCGAAACCCCGGCAGACGCCGACCACAACCTGGAACTCTCCAGGCTGCACCCGATGATCCGGCCGGCGGCCGGCCTTTATCCCACGGTGTTGGAGTCCGATCAGGCCGAAGCGCTGCATCGCTTCATTCGCCGGAACCGGCCGGTGATTGCTGCGATCGGAGAAGTCGGTCTGGACTTCTGGGCCGTCAAAGAGGAAAAGGACCGGGAGCTGCAAAAGGAGATCTTCAAGGGATTCATCCAGTTGGCGCGCGAGATGGACCTGCCGCTCAATGTGCATTCGCGTTCGGCCGGCCGGAAGACAATCGACCTGCTGATTAAATCCGGCGCAATCCGAGTTCAATTGCATGCCTTCGACGGCCGGGGGTCGACCGCGCTGCCGGCGGTGGAAGCCGGGTACTTCTTTTCCATTCCGCCATCTGTGGTTCGCTCCCGCCAGAAGCAGAAGCTGGTCAAGCAGCTTCCATTGTCATGTTTGCTGGTTGAAACCGACAGCCCGGTGCTCGGACCCGAGCCCGCAGTTCGCAATGAACCGGCAAATCTCGCACTGTCCGTCCAGGCGATCGCCGAAATCAAATCGTTGCCGATTCAGGCCGTGGCGGAGGCCGTGGCCGCAAACACCACACGACTGTATGGCGCACTCTCCGGAATCGGATTATGACTCACGGCGCCATTCTCTCGATAATAAAATTTTTACCTGACCGCGAGGAGAAAAGGACGATGATCGCTTACTTTGTTCACGACCCACGCAAAAAGCAGGACACCATTTATCTGCCGGACCTGGGTTGCTTTGTCCCCGTCGACAAGGCGGCCATGGCGCGCTTTATTTCGGTCAAACCCGATTTCGCCAGCTGGACGGGCATGGCCTGTGCGTATGTGAAGCCCGAGGAGTTCGGCTCGGTGGTCGCCACGCGCGACGACCAGGGGGATGTCTGCATCGCCCATCAGGACCTCTGGCGCGAGCGGATGTTCGCCCATCTGGGCAGCCCGATGGAGCGGCCCCAATGACTCGCCCCATATAGGATGGCAGGGCAAGTCTCTGACGAAAGTGAAACCATCATGATGGCCTCTCGCTTGCACGAATACCTGGAATTTGCGATTCAGACCGCCCACGAAGCCGGCCGACTCACTCTCGGCTATTTCCAGACCGGCCTCACGCCGGAAATGAAGCCCGATGACACGCCTGTCACCGCCGCCGACCGCAATGCGGAGAAGCTGATCCGCGCCCGCATCGAAAAGCGCTTCCCCGGCCATCGTATCGTGGGAGAAGAGTTCGGCGCCCAGGGCGCCGACGCCTCGGCACCCTGCTGGTGGATCGACCCCATCGACGGCACCAAGGCTTTCGTCCGCGGCGTTCCGCTCTACGCCGTGCTGCTCGGCCTCGAGATCGAGGGCCGGATCGCGGCAGGAGCGGCCTATTTCCCGGCCCTCGACGAAATGCTCTACGCCGCCGACGGCCTCGGCTGCCGCCTGAACGGGCGGCCATGCCGGGTCAGCACCACTCCGACGCTGGCCCGCAGCATCGTGTCCTTCACCAATGCCGCCAGCTTCAAGACCGCGGGGCGGGAGGACGCCTGGCAGCGGATCCTGGCAGCCACCTATCACAGCGTCGGCTGGTCGGACGCATACGGCCACGCCTTGGTCGCCTCCGGCCGGCTGGAACTCATGCTGGACCCGGTGATGAACCCATACGACTGCGGTCCGTTTCCGGTCATTCTCCGGGAGGCCGGCGGCTATTTCGGCGACTGGTCCGGCAATGAAACCATTTACGGCAACGAGGCCATCAGCACCACTCGCGCACTGCTGCCGGAGGTGCTCAACCTGATCCGCGGGAACTGAAGTCCGCTTCGAAATCCGCTGCTGCCCGCAGGGGTCCGAGGGGATGGGAACAATTTGATATTGAAGGGCCGCATAAAACGATATATGAGTTCGACGCTTAGTTGCCGCATTCGAAATCAGGGGGGATAGGCTGGCTTAAGTTTCTAACCAAACCAAAAGGAGGAACGTCATGTTAAAAGAGTTCAAAGAGTTTGCCATGCGCGGGAATGTGCTCGACATGGCGGTCGGCATCATCAT
>Ga0105105_10000167_pt1 | contig 31261 bp, 37 predicted proteins | sample PPLLaktember2015_4_FD_79108 | JGI IMG/M metagenome (GOLD analysis project Ga0105105, IMG submission 79108) | Freshwater sediment microbial communities from Prairie Pothole Lake near Jamestown, North Dakota, USA - PPLs Lake P8 Core (1) Depth... | ecosystem: Environmental > Aquatic > Freshwater >...
GAACATCCCCACCACCAGAAAAAATAAGTTGATGGCCAGCAGAAACACGACGGGGGATTGGATGTTTTCAACCACCGCCTCGGCGATCTTGCCGGGAACGTTCTCGAAGGTCAGATAGCGGCCGAAGCAGGTGGCGCCGGCCACGATGATGAGCAGCGTGGCCGAGGTGACCGCGGAGCCGACGACGACCTTCTTGACGTCCCTGAATTTCATCGTCTTGTGGATGAACAGCTCCACGATGAAGGCGTACATGCAGGCCACCACGGCCGCCTCGTTGGCCGTGAACACGCCGGAAAAAGTGCCGACGAAAATGATCACCGGCAGCATGAGGGACCAGAAACCCTCTTTGAAAACAACTATGACCTCGCTGAAACTGGGTACGGGCAGCCGCACCACGGCCGTGTCGTTCCGGAAGTGCCAGTAGGTGAAGATGCAGGTCAACCCCATGATCAAGACACCCGGGATGAAGCCCGTGAGAAAGAGCCCCTGCAGGGAAACGTTGGTGATCATGCAGTAGAGGATCATGCTGATGCTGGGAGGTATGATGATCCCGAGGTTGGGCGAGGTGGTCATCAGGCCGATGGAGTATTTTTCATCGTAGCCGTTTCGGATGAGGGCGGGGATCATGAAGCCCCCCAGCGCGACCACCGTCGCCACGGTGGAACCGGAAATGGCGCCGAACAGTCCGCAGCCCAAACAGCCGGCCATGCCCAGCCCCCCCGGCAGCCAGCTCACCAGCGTGTTCACCATCTTGATGAGCTTTTCAACGATGCTTCCGGCCGTCATGATGTTGCCGCAGAGGATGAAAAAAAGGACCACCACGAGGGCGAAGTTGTCCATGCTCTTGAAAAAACTTTGCGCCAGCATCAGGGTCTGGGGATCCGGCGCAAAAAAGACAAAGCCCAGCACCCCGGTGAAAAAAAGGCTCATGTAAACCGGCACGTAGGCCGCCATGGCCCCCAGCAGCATCAGCAGTATCGCGATTATACTGAATTCCATGTGAATCCGGCTCCTTCAGCAACAGGCGTTGTCATCTGCACGCGGTCAGCGCGGGGTCGCGGCGCTATGCGCACGGATATCCGTGACCATCATCATCAGCACGCGAATGAACATCATGAAACCCATCAAGGGCAGGATCGCGTAGAGATAAACGGTGGGAATTTGCAGGATCAAAGTGGTCTGATTGCTTTCCACCTGCAGGGCGCACAGCAGAAAACCGAAATAGATCATCACCGCGGCGAACACCAGGTTGACCGCATAGCTGAAAAGGCCCAGCGGGTACTTGAGCCAGGGGACCAGCTGCACCAGGGCGTCGATGCGAACCGTGGAGCGATTTTTGATGGCCGCGCTGCATCCGATGAAGGTGGTATAGAGGATGACCTCCCGGACCAGTTCCTCGGACCAGGCCAGCGAGTAGGAGAACCCGTAGCGCATGATGACGTTGATGAACAGGGCCACCATGGCCGCCAAAACCGTGATGAACAGGGTCCACTCCTCGAAAAACGTGAGCACTTTATCTATCGCTGAAAATAGTTTGGTCATCGCCTGATCCAAATCCAAAGGGATGATTTTAGGCCGCATAAAAGGGGAGGCGCCGGTCGCCTCCCCTCCTTGTCGTTCAGCACTGAACGTACTATTGCTTGAACCCCATAAGCTCCTGGACTTCCTTCAGGAAATCCTGCGGCTTATAGGTGTCGGTCGGATGGAGCTGGTTGATCTCCTTGCTGTATTTGAAGTGCACCGGGGCGCCCATTTTCTTCAGGGTGGCCATGTCCGCCGCGGGCAGGGTGAAGAAGGTCACGCCGGCGGCCTTGGACTTGGCGATTTCCTCCTGCTCCTGGCCCTTGGCCTGCTTGCGGAGGTCGGCGCAGACGTCGTGGACGGTCTGCACGAAGGTCTTCTGCAGATCGGCCGGCAGAGTTTTAAACCACGCCTTGCTGAAAATCCAGATGAAAAGCCCCTGGGCGTAGTTGAGCTCAGTGAAGTACTTCGCATCTTCAAATTTCTTGGTGAGGCTGCAGACGGTCAAGGTGTGGTCTAGACCATCAATCACACCCTGCTTGAGGGCCATGGGCACGTCCGGCCAGGGCATGACCACCGGATTGATGCCCCAGGCGTTATAAGTAAGCTTGTTGACCTCGGCCTCGGCGATGCGGAACTTGACTTTCTTGGCGTCCTCGTAGGTCTTGACCGGAGTCTTGGTGGCCCAGCCGTAGTTGCCGTAGCTGGTAATATCCAGCCCCATGATGCCTTGGTGTTCCATGGCGTTCATGAAATGATCGAACAGTTTCTTGTTCGCGACGAACTTATCCAACTTTTCAAATGAATCGATGAGAAATGGCAGGTTGACCACACCGAAACGGGGGCCGAGATTGGTGGAAGCCACGGAGCTGACGCCCATGCCCTGAATCGCTCCCATCTTCAGCTGGTTGAGCACTTCCACTTCGCCGCCCAGCATCGAAAAGGGTTTATACTCAAAATAAATTTGGCCGTTAGTCCGTTTCCAAAGCTCATCGCGGATGGCGAACCCGGCAAATGAACCTTTTAAGGCGGGTGTGGATACGTTGGAGACAACCAGCTTGTATTTGGCTCCGGAAGGATCGAACGCCGGTTTCCAGGCGTCCAGTGGGGATTTCTGCTGAGCTGAAGCGGGCAACATCGAAAATGTCAAGAGCATTAGAACCGCCACGCAGTAAAACAACACCTTACTTTGTTTCATCGCTCCTCCTTCTGTCCCCTAGTTAATAAACCCTGTTCATTTGCCAAAGAATTCTAACGTAGCTATAAAACAGCTAACTTATTTTTTGTCAAGAAGAAAAAAGGCGGCTCGAAGCATGGTTCTCTGCGGATAGCCGACAATCTCGATGATAGCTGAACCTTCTTTTCCTTAGGCCCGCAAGAAGTTAGAGGTTATCCCGTCCAGTATCCTTTCGGATCAAACCGTTTTATGGCCGCAAGCTCATCCGGAGCGGGGGGGGGCGTTTGCTCCAGACAGGCGGACGCCCGGACCGGCCAGCCGGTGTTAGCTTGAATGTCAGCGACGCTGACGCCCGGGTGAAGGGAGGCAAGCACCATCTCGCGGGTCTGTGCGTCGAAGCGAAAAATACCCAGGGTGGTGATCACGGCTGAGGGTCCGCCCCCTGGAAGACCAACGGCTTGCCGCCAGCCGGGTCCATCCCCGTAGCCCGGCGAAGTGATATAGTCGACGCGCGGCACAAATCGCCGCCGTTCATGGGCCATAATGATAATATGGCGTTTGGCCAGACAGGCGAGATCACAGGCCCCGCCGCTTCCCGGCAGGCGGGTACCCGTCGCCGCCTCAACTCCGCCAATCCAACTCGTGTTGAGATTCCCGAAACGGTCGATCTGTGCTCCGCCGATGAAACTTACGTCCACTGAACCGTTCTGAAGCAACGCCATGATATCCACCGTGTCGGCCAGCCACAGGGCCCGGTGGAGGTTGGGCAAATCCCCCATGGTCAGAATGGGCTCGGGTGCCACGGCATCTCGCACGACCCCGAGTTCATAAACCCCCACCGCGCCGGGGGCATGGGCGGCCTTGGCCAGCAGAAAGCCGAGCAGCGGCAACCGCATGCCGACGAAAACGACCTCGCCGTCCGCGATTTCGCGGGCTGCAGCGACGACCATTAATTGGGTGGCGGTGTAGGGTGGCATGTTCTCAAGCAATGCTGCGTGGGTTGAGTCTTCTTGTATAACCGCTTGAAAGTTTAAAGTGTTAGGTTTTAAGTGTTAAGTCCAAAATGGTTAAGATAAGATCGTTTCCGCGTTGCTGCTCAACGCTTAACACTTGGAACTTAAAACATAAAACTGTCACTAATACCCATAATCCACCGGCTCCGAGTATAGATGCTTCTTCAGCCGCAAGCCTTCTATACGGTCGCGCCCGAGCAGGTTCTGATAGTCCTCCAGCGTCCGGACCTCCATCACCCACCGCTGAAGCCAGCCCTCAAAAGCAGTGACGGTTTTGCTTTGGTCGCGGTAGTCGATAAAGGCCCGATGATCGCGATTGTAGCAGCCCGGCACGGGGGATGGGTGTCCTCCCCAGGGAGCGTGAACCACTGCGCTCACCCGAAAATTGGGAGTGACCACGCGGTTCGGATCGCTGGTGATGAGGTCCGTCGAAACAATCTGCTCAGCCGTGATGATCACCTGCCGGCCGGCCAGGCAGCCGTCGCGCGTTACGCCGAGGTTGCCCCAGGAATGCGCGTTTCCGTATTCGTCCGTGCGCTGGACATGGATGATCACAACATCCGGATGGATGGCGGCAACGGCGGCCAGGGCATCGCCGCTGAAAGGGCAGGTGAAGCGCTTGAGCGCGGCGTTGGTTGTAAAAAGATCGCTGCCGAGGGTGCTGCGCACGGGCAGGAACGGAACCCCTAAGGCAGCCGCTTTGAGGGCCATCGCCAACGTCAGATTAGAATGATCTTCAATGTGGAGTCGACCCGATTCCACCCACCGCCGGAAATTGTATCCGGTGCCGGTGATGACATTCCCGACCCAGGCAGCTCGGACGCCGCGCGCGCAACCGGCACCGATCAGCTGATCGAACAGCATGTCCGAGATCGGGCCGATGAGCGTCAGGCCACTTTTGCCCTGTCGCATGATTTCATGTCCGGCGGCAAACGGAATCAGCGCCTCAAGGCCGAGGCCTGCCGCCACCGAGCATCCGTCCGGAACGAAACGGCTGATGGCCTCCGATAGAGATATGAGCTTTGACTTCGTCGCCGCCTCGATTTAGATTGGAGTCGCCGATCGCATGAGACAATTTTCATAACACCTTCCCGGACGCTCCGTCAACCGGGCACGGATGCCGTTGAAGTGGATTCACCCTCGGCGCGCTGGAGATGAAAGGTCTTGCCTCTCGAACTCGCGCCGCCGCTGCGTAGGGTATGGACGTGATAGGATCGAATGCCGAAAAACTGTTTCGGAAGGCGGGCGGCGAGGTGCCGGCCGGCACGACGCTGAAACTGATGCTCAACCGGGATGAGCGCAGTTTTGACATCGCGCACTTCTGTGATCAGCTGCAGATGTGGATACCGCAGCTGTCTATTGTCCGCGAGAGCGCACCCGAAATCGAGTTTCCATCCATGCTCCTTCCCAACGGCGTGCGCTACCAGGGAACTCCTCAAGGCAACGAAGCAGCGCCCTTCATAGATGCACTCTCCGGAAAGATTACACCGCTGGCCGACCCCCTGCGGGAACGATTGGGGGCGACCGCTTTTCCACCCGCGGTCCTGGATCTTTTTGTGGCCCCCGCGTGCACCTTTTGTCCGCGCGCCATTCGCGAGCTGATGCCCCTGGCGGAGGCGAATCGACACATCCGTTTGACCATCATCGACGCCGTTCTCTTCCCGGAGCAGGCAAAGCGTAACGAAATTCAGGCGGTCCCGACACTGGTGTTGGACGGACAATTTCGCTGGACGGGTTCGATCGCACGAGAGGAGGTCATCGCTCTGATGGCGACACGCGATCCGAGCGCCATGGGGTCGGCCGCGCTGGAGGGCATGCTGAAGGAGGGGGCGGCCGCGCGCTTGGCACGAATGATGGCGGAGCACAACAAAGTCTTTCCGGCCCTCCTGGAGCTGTTGTGCCACGCCGAGTGGCCCGTGCGTCTGGGGGCCATGGTGACCGTGGAGGAGTTGATCGCCCTGGCGCCCGAAGTCGGCCGGCAGGCCCTCGATGCGGTCTGGAATCGATTCGACACGGTTTCCGATCAGGTGAAAGCAGACATTCTTTTTTTATGCGGGGAAGCCGGGACGCCGTTGCTCGGTCCGCGCATCCGGGCCGTGCTGAAGAGCGGCGCAGCGGCCGAAGTGAAAGCAGCCGCCGAGGAGGCCCTCGAAAAATTGCGCTAATCGAGCCGGGCTTGTTACAAGACCTGCGGAGGGCCGGGGCCCGGTCGCTGGTCGAGCGCCTGCTCTGGGGGCTCAGGCGGTCGGAGAAAAGATCCTAACAAAAAGCCCCGGACCCGGGTCCAGGGCTTTTTTACGACAATTGCGTTACCTTAGTTTCATCATCTCGGGCACTCTGGCCAGCTCTGAGAAGGCCTTCTCACCGCCTCCGCTGCTTTTCAGCCCGCTTCTTTCGGTGAGCTTTCTGCCACGGGCGTCTGTATTGCCTCCTTCTCCTTGGGAGCGGAAGGGGTTTTCACGGCCTTGGCCGCAGTCTTCTTTTTGCCCTTCGGCGCCGGGCCTGCCTTTTTGCGGCCCTTTTTCTTTTTCTTGCCCTGCTCTTCAGCGCCGATGAGCTCCACCAGCGTCATGGGTGCCGCATCTCCGGGACGAGGCCCCAGTTTGGCAAGGCGCGTGTATCCTCCGGCCGTCGGGCCGAAGCGCTCACCGGCTTTCTCGAAGAGCGCATGGACCACGGCCGGCTCTTGAACAATCGCCAGCGCCTGGCGCCGGGCGTGCAGGTCTCCGCGCTTGGCCAACGTGATCAGCCGATCCGCCCAGCGCCGCAGCTCCTTGGCCTTGGTGTCGGTGGTGCGGATGCGGTCGTGCTTCAATAACGACGTCACCAGATTGCGGAACATCGAATTCAGGTGACCGGTTTTTCGACTCAGTTTAAGGCCGGCCTTGCGGTGTCTCATAAAGCCGATTAATCTCCTTCCTCGCTATCCTCCTGGGGCGGCGGCGAGAATCCATCCATCTTCATCCCCAGGGACAGGCCCATTTCAGACAACACTTCCTTAATCTCGTTAAGCGATTTGCGACCGAAATTCTTGGTTTTTAACATCTCAGATTCGGATTTGCTCACCAGCTGCCAGATCTTGTGAATATCAGCGTTCTTCAGGCAGTTGGCGCTGCGGACGGACAGTTCCAGCTCGTCCACACTGCGCAACAAATTCTCGTTGAAGCGGGGTTTGTCCCGGGAATCCAGCTGACTGTCTTGATTCGGCTCGCGCTCTTCATCAAATCCGATGAACATGTTCATCTGTTCTTTCAAAATCTTGGCGCCGTAAGCGACCGCATCCTCCGGCTTTAGGCTGCCGTCGGTCCACACCTCCATCGTAAGCTTATCGTAATCGGTCCGCTGCCCAACGCGGGCATTGCCGACGACGTAGTTTACCCGTTTAATCGGAGAGTAAACCGCGTCAATAGGAATCATTCCGGCCGGCGCCTCTTCATCTTTATTGGCCTCCGCCAGGGAATACCCCTTTCCGACTCTAACCGTCATGGTCATTTTCAAGGAGGCCTTCTCGGCAAGCGTGGCGATATGCAGCTTCGGGTTGAGCACCGCACAGCGGTCATCGTCGCTGATGATGTCGCCAGCGACCACTTCTTTCTCGCCGGAAACATCGATGCGAACCGTCTTGGGTTTGGGGTCTTCCACCCGAAAACGGACTTCCTTCAGATTGAGGATTATCTCCGAAACGTCTTCTAATACACCCGGCACAACGCTGAACTCGTGCATCACGCCCTCAAACTTCACTGCGGTGATCGCCACCCCGTAAAGCGAAGACAAAATGATCCGCCGCAATGAATTTCCGATAGTGATCCCAAATCCGCGCTCCAGCGGCTCGCAGACGAATTTGCCGTAGGTCGGGTTGCTGGTGACCTGAATTTTTTCAGGCCGAATCATCTGCTGCCAATTCATGTAAATGAGTGCATCAGACGGCATGGTGTGTTCTCCTCATTATCCTCAGGGTTAATACCGCGGACCGCCCGGGGTCGGCCCGCCAGCCGCTGCGCGAAAGCGGCCTCGTCGCTCGCTTACTTCGAATAAAGTTCGACGACGAGCTGCTCTTGCATGGGCATGGTGAGGTCTTCACGGACCGGCAGGCTCTTGATCACGCCTTTAAGGTTGTCTTTTTCAAGATCCATCCATTGCGGGACTCCGCGTCGAACGACGGCATCCAAGGAGTCCTGGATGAGCTGAATCTTGCGGCTGCGCTCCCGCACCTCGACGACATCCCCCACTCGGACCAGCAACGAGGGAATGTTCACCTTTTTGCCGTTCACGAGGAAATGGCTGTGCTGGACCAGCTGGCGCGCCTGAGTCCGTGAGTTGGCAAATCCCAGACGATATACGATGTTGTCGAGCCGGCGTTCCAACGCAGCCAGCAGATTGGCTCCGGTAATGCCCTTCTGGCGTTCCGCCCGCACGAAGAAGAGGTGAAACTGTTTCTCGGATAGGCCGTAGATGCGCTTGATCTTCTGCTTTTCCCTCAATTGAACGCCGTAGTCGGATATCTTGCGGCCGCGTCGCTCGCCGTGTTCTCCCGGGGGATAGGATCGCCGGTCGAAGGCGCACTTATCGGAGTAGCATCGGTCCCCTTTGAGAAAGAGCTTTACGTTTTCACGCCGGCAAATCCGGCAGTCGGATCCCATGTAATTGGCCAAAACGACCTCCCTGTATTTCACTGATATCGCAGTAAATGTGTCACTCGCTTGTGCGGGTCAGCCGCTCACACCCGTCGGCGCTTTGGCGGCCGACAGCCATTGTGGGGGACGGGGGTCACGTCCTTGATCGATGTGACATGAAAGCCCGTGTTCTGCAAGGCGCGCAGGGCGGATTCCCGCCCGGGGCCGGGCCCTTTGATGAACACCTCCACATTTTTCATGCCGGCTTCCACCGCCTTCTTGGCCGCATCCTCGGCGGCGACCTGCGCTGCAAAAGGCGTACTCTTGCGAGACCCCTTGAATCCGAGCACGCCGGCACTGGACCACGCGACCGTATTGCCGGCACCATCCGTAATGGTCACGATCGTGTTGTTGAAAGTGGATTGGATATGAACGACGCCGTTGGCGACGCTCCGCTTGACCTTCTTTTTCGTTTGCGCGGTCTTGGTTGCCATAAACCCCTGCCTGTCCATTCCCGAAGCGGCCCAGCATCCGGCCGATAACCCGGGGATTATTTCTTGGTGATGGCCTTCTTCTTGACGGTTCCACGCCGCGGGCCCTTGCGCGTGCGCGAATTCGTGTGCGTCCGCTGACCCCGCACCGGCAGCGATTTGCGATGCCGCAGCCCGCGGTAACAGCCGAGGTCCATCAGGCGCTTGATGCTCATGGACACTTCGGTCCGCAATTCGCCTTCTACCTTGTGCTCGCCGTCGATGACCTTGCGGATGTCGTTGATTTGAGATTCGGTCAGGTCATCGGTCTTCATGTTGAGATCGATGCCCAGTTGTCCGAGGATTTTACGGGAACTGGACCTGCCGATCCCGTAGATGTACGTCAGCCCGATTTCGACCCGCTTGTTTCTGGGCAAGTCTACGCCCGCTATACGTGCCAAGGCTGTAGCCCTCCTTATCCTTGTCTCTGTTTGTGCCGCTTGTTTTCACAGATCACGCGCACCACACCCTTGCGTCGCACGATCTTGCACTTCGGACAGATTTTTCTCGTAGATGCCCTGACTTTCATGAGAACCGTCTCTTTCTAGTTTCCGTTGCAGCGCCCGGTGAGCGGGCTCCAAAGCACACTGCACGCTACTTGGACCGATAAATGATGCGCCCCCGGCTGAGGTCGTAGGGCGACAACTCCAGCGTAACCTTGTCCCCCGGAAGGATCTTGATAAAATGCATCCGCATTTTGCCGGAAATGTGAGCCAGGACCCGGTGCTTGTTTTCGAGTTCGACCCGAAACATGGCATTCGGAAGGGTCTCCAGCACGACCCCTTCCACCCGTATGGATTCCTCTTTCGCCATGAATCACTCCTGCCCTAAAATGCCAGCGGCGCGGTTGGGGCCTGAATTAGTATCGGCCTCGCACCCGGCCGGCGCCGCCCTTTAAAAAACCTTCGTAATGACGGGTCAGCATGTGGCTTTCGATCTGGGAAATCGTGTCAATGGCCACCCCCACCACGATCAAGAGGGCGGTTCCGCCGAAGTAAAACGGAACGTTGAACTGCGCGATCAGAATCGACGGCAGCACACACACCAACGACACATAGGTGGCGCCCCCGAGCGTGATCCGGGAGAGCACCTTGTCGATATAGTCGGACGTACGTTTACCCGGTCGAATCCCCGGAATGAATCCACCGGCTTTCTTCATGTTGTCGGCCACGTCCACCGGATTAAACGTCACCGCCGTGTAGAAATAACAAAAGAAGAAAATGAACCCGACATATAGCAGTTCATAGATGGCCTGCCCGGGTCGCATGGCATCGGCAATCCCCTGCATCCAGGGGACATTGATGAAGCTCGCGATGGTCGCCGGGAACATGATGATCGAAGAGGCAAAAATCGGCGGAATAACGCCTGAGCTGTTGATCTTCAGCGGCAGATGGGTACTCTGGCCGCCGTACATCCGGCGGCCGACCACGCGTTTGGCGTACTGTACCGGAATGCGCCGCTGTCCTTGTTCCACGAAAATAATGACGCCCACCACGATGATCATCAGCGCCGCGATGGTGATCACCAGGAACAGCCCAATCTCGCCCGTCGACAGCAGTCGGAAGGTCTGCCCGACGGCCACCGGCATCCGGCAGACGATACCGGAAAAAATGATCAGTGAAATCCCGTTGCCGATACCGCGCTCGGTGATCTGCTCACCCAACCACATGATGAACGCCGTGCCGGAGGTAAGCGTGATGACGGTCATCAAACGGAAACTCCATCCGGGGTGCAGGACCACCGCCGCCCCGCCGGGGGCGGTCATGGTCTCCAACCCCACCGCGATGCCGAAGCCCTGAATGATGCTCAGGACGACCGTTCCGTAACGGGTGTATTGAGTGATCTTTTTGCGCCCCTGCTCGCCCTCTTTTTTCAATTGCTCCAAATGCGGGACCACCACCGTCAGCAGCTGCAGGATGATCGAGGAGCTGATGTAGGGCATGATGCCGAGCGCAAACACCGACAGCCGTTCCAGGGCTCCGCCGGAGAACATGTCCACCAGCCCGAGCAGGGTCCCCTTGGCGGTGGCGAAAATCGCCGCCAGGGCTCCGCTGTCCACACCGGGAACCGGAATCTGGACGCCTACCCGGTATACGATCAGCAGCCCCAACGTGAAGAAAATGCGCTGCTTCAGTTCGGGAATCTTGAACAGATTGGCAAAACCGCTGCCGATCATGAACCGACCTCGACCTTTCCGCCGGCGGCTTCAATTTTTATTTTGGCCGCTGCACTGACCAGTTCCAGCTGGATATTCAGAGGATATTTGATTTCGCCGTTTCCCAGCAATTTGACACCGTCCCAGCTGCCTTTAAGAATACCGGTCTTTATCAAGGCCGCCCGGTCAACCACGCTGCCGCTCGCGAAACGGTGCAGATCGCGGATGTTGACGATGGCGATCCGTTTACGAAAAATGTTTGCAAAGCCGCGCTTGGGCAATCGCCGCTGCAACGGCATTTGACCGCCTTCAAATCCCGGACGGGTCTGCCCCCCGGAGCGTTGCTTATGGCCTTTATTGCCCCGACCGGCAGTTTTTCCCCAGCCGGAAGCCACTCCGCGGCCGATGCGCTTCGGTCCTCTGCGAGCGTTGGCCGCCGGTTTCAGTTCATGCAGCTTCATGCCACCTTCTCCTCAGTCTTTATCAAATGGCCCACATGGCGGACCATCCCCCGGAGGGCGGGTGTGTCCACCAGTTCTACGGTTTTGTTCAGCCGGGTCAGCCCCATGCCGCGCAGGACTTGCCGCTGCTTTTCCGGCTTGCCGATCATGCTCTTGATGAGAGTGATTTTAAGAATTCCAGCCATGACTTACGTCCTTCCCCGCCGTGGGTCCGCCCTTCCATCGGAGGACTTAGGCCAGCTGTTCGGATCCGATACCGCGTCGTCCGGCCACCTGCTCGCGGCTTTCCAACTGCTGCAGCCCCTGAACCGTGGCCCGTACCAGGTTGTGGGGGTTGTGAGACCCGATGCACTTGGTGAGGATATTTTGGACTCCGACCGCCTCCAACACCGCGCGAACCGCGCCGCCGGCGATCAAACCGGTCCCCTGTGTGGCCGGCCGCAGCATCACTTTTCCGGCTCCGAACTTTCCCAGCACTTCAAACGGAATCGTTCCCTGGGTCAGGGGCACCTTCACCATGCTCTTCTTGGCCTTCTCAACTCCCTTGCGAATCGCCTCCGGGACTTCATTGGCTTTTCCCAGGCCGTAGCCCACCGATCCCTTGCCATCGCCCACCACGACGATCGCGCTGAACCCGAAGCGGCGTCCACCCTTCACCACCTTGGCAACACGGTTGATGTGGACCACTTTGTCGATGAATTGCTCTTCGTTTTCCTGTTTATACAAGGGCCTGCCTCCTTCACCTCGATACGTCACCCAGAAAAATACCGTCCGTTAAAACTGCAACCCCGCCTCGCGTGCGCCGGCCGAAACCGCCTTCACCCGACCGTGATACAGGAAGCCGTTGCGATCGAACACCACCTTGGCGATGCCCTTGGCCTTGGCGCGTTCCGCGACCAGCTTACCGACCATCACGGCCTTGTCGACTTTTTTCTTGCCAGCCGCCGTTTCGGCCAACCCCTTCTCTTGGCTGCTGGCCGATACCAGCGTGCACCCGCAGGTGTCGTCGATGATTTGGGCATAGATATGCCGTGCACTTCGGAAAACGGACAGCCGCGGGCGATCCTGCGTTCCCATTACTTTCTTGCGAATTCGGCTCTTGCGCCGCACCCGGGCATTCGCTTTAACTTTTATGGCCATGGTCTCTCAGAACTCCCGTCGCTGTTAGCGTTTACTTGGTTCCGGTCTTGCCGGCCTTTTTCTGGATACGCTCCTCAGCGTATTTGATCCCCTTGCCCTTGTAAGGCTCTGGGGGCCTCAACCGTCGGATAGCCGCCGCAACCCGTCCCAGTTCTTCCTTGTCGATGCCGGCCAGCTTGAGAATCGTGTTTTTCTCGACGGTGGCGCTGACCCCCTCCGGCAGTTCAAATTCTTTCGGGGTGGAGAACCCCAATTGAAACACGAGGGTCTTGCCCTTTACCTCAGCCCGATAGCCGATCCCGTTGATTTCCAGCACCCGCTCGAATCCCTGGGAAACTCCCGTCAACATATTGGCGACCAAGCTGCGCGTCAGTCCCTGTAACGCGCGGCTGGTCCTCGTTTCCATCGCCAAGCGGACATGGACGACCCCGTCGCCGATCGTCAGGTCCACCGCCGGGTGGATGTCCCGGCTCAGCTGGCCCTTCTGCCCCTCGATCGTCAGGGCTCGATCCCGATAGGATATTCGGGTGTTGGCCGGAACTAAAATTGGTTTCTTGCCCACTCGTGACATAATCGCCTGCTCCCTTGCTCGATCAAATACACCCCGGCCGCCATCAGCTGACGGTGCACAGAATTTCACCGCCGACGTTTTCCTTGCGCGCCTGTTTGTCTGTCATCACGCCCCGGGAGGTTGACACAATCGAAATCCCCATTCCATTCAATACCGGTTTGAGGTCTTTGCTTTTGACGTAGAACCGCCGGCCCGGTTTGCTGACCCGCCTCAGATGATGAATGCTCTGCGTCTGCCCCGGACCGTACTTCAGGTAGACCCGCAGAATGCCCTGCTTGCCGTCTTTGAGAAACTTGAAGTTCTTGATAAACCCTTCGTCTTTCAGCAACCGGGCCACTTCGACCTTGAGCTGAGAGCCGGGAATATCGACACTGCTGAACTTGGCTTTGGCGGCGTTGCGGATACGCGTCAGCATGTCGGCGACGGGATCATTGATTGCCATAACGTTCTCCTTAGTTCACACGAGCGCCCCGGCGATCGCCGATCGCGCCCGGATCGGGGCCATCACCGGTGAGCGCCGGCGGTTGGCCTTTACCAGCTAGACTTGATGACTCCCGGCAGCTTGCCCAGGGAGGCCATGCTCCGGAAGCAGATCCGACAGATGCCGAATTTCCGCAGAAAGGCCCGTGGCCGGCCGCAGATCGGGCACCGGTTGTAGGTCCGGACCTTGAACTTCGGGGTCCGCGTTGCTTTCAGCCTGAGCGACTTCTTTGCCAAATCATCCTCCTTGCGATCCAGCTTCTATACGCCTTGCGCAGATCGACCGGTCCGTTTAGTTGCGGAACGGCATGCCGAGCAGCCGCAGCAGCTCTCTGCCTTCCTCGTCGTTCCGTGCGCTGGTCACGATGCTCACGTTCAATCCTTTGATCTGGTCGATCTTGTCATAATCGATTTCGGGGAAAATGATGTGTTCCTTGATCCCGAGCGCGTAATTGCCTCGACCGTCGAACGCCTTGCTGGAGATGCCGCGAAAGTCGCGTACGCGCGGCAGGGCCACATTCACCAGCTTCTGCAGGAAGTCGTACATGCGATCGTGCCGCAGGGTTACCATGCAGCCGATGGGCATCCCTTCGCGCAATTTAAAAGCGGCGATGGATTTCTTGGCTTTGGTCACCACCGGCTGCTGCCCGGCGATGGCCTTGAGCTCCGCCGCCGCCGTTTCCAGCACCTTGATGTTTTGGATGGCTTCTCCCAGCCCCATGTTCAGAACAATCTTCTTCAGCTTCGGAACCTGCATCACGTTCTTGTACTGGAAGGTTTCGATCAGTTTGGGAACGACTTCTTTTTGGTAGCGATTCTTCAATTCAGACATGCGACTCCTCCGCCGGCCGGCATCACGACTCAATGGCCTCGCCACATTTGGCGCACGTACGGATCTTTTTCCCGTCCTCCAGGAGTTTATGCGTCACCCGCGTGGCGGCCATACACTTGTTACACATCAGCATGACATTGGCCCATGGGATCGGCGCTTCGGTTTCCATGATGCCGCCCTGCCGATTCTTGGCGCTCGGCCGGGTATGGCGCTTGATGATGTTGACCTTTTCGACCAAAATGCGGTCTTTTTTTCGGAGCACTTTGAGCACTTTGCCGATCTTGCCCCGGTCCTTGCCCGTGATGATCTTGACCTTGTCATCTTTTTTTATTGTCACTTTATCAAACTTCATACGCCGTCTCTCCCACCGGACTGCTGCGTCGATAACGCTCTGCTAGAGCACTTCAGGCGCCAGGGATATGATTTTCATGAACCGCTTAGCGCGCAGCTCCCGCGCCACGGGACCAAAAATACGGGTCCCGATGGGCTCCCGGGCCTGGTTGATCAGGACCGCCGAATTCTCGTCAAATCGGATGTAGGAACCGTCCGGCCTCCGCACTTCCTTTTTGGTCCGGACCACGACGGCCTTGAGCACATCCCCCTTCTTGACTTTGGCGTTGGGCATGGCTTCCTTGACCGAAACGACAATGATGTCGCCGACCGTGGCGTAGCGACGGCGGGAGCCCCCCAGCACCTTGATGCAGTAGAGCACCTTGGCGCCGGAATTGTCAGCCGCCTTCAATCGTGTTTCAACCTGGATCATGGGTCACGTCCTTCTTTGCATTAGGCCGCTTTATGGACTATCTTGCTGACGCGCCAGCGTTTGGTTCGACTGAGCGGCCGGGATTCAGTGATCTGCACCGTATCCCCGATCTGGCAGCTGTTGGTCTCGTCGTGAGCGGCGAACTTGGTCTGACGCTTGACATACTTTTGGTACATGCGATGCTTGACCAGGCGCTCGACCGCAACGACCACGGTCTTGTTCATCCGATTGCTGACCACGACGCCGACGACCTGTCGCTTCATTCCTCGTTCTTTCATGGATGCACTTATGCTTTCACGGGTTGCGGGTTCTGGGAGAGTTCACGCATAACGGTCAACAGCCGGGCGATGTCCTGTTTGGTCTGTCGGATTTTCGCTCGGTTCTCCAGTTGCCCAATCTCATGCTGAAACCGCAGGTTAAACAACTCTTGTTTAAAATCGTTCACTTTGCGCTGTATTTCCTCAGCGGTCATTTCGCGGATTTCACTGCCTTTCATAGCGACTCGCTCCTCTCCACGAATTTGGTCTGGATCGAAAGCTTGTGCGCCGCCAGCCGAAAAGCCTCCGCGGCCAACTGCCGCGAAACCCCCTGCATCTCATAAAGAATGCGCCCCGGGCGAACCACCGCCACCCACCCTTCGGGAGCCCCCTTCCCCTTTCCCATCCGGGTTTCCGCCGGTTTCTTCGTAATCGGCTTATCGGGGAACACCCGAATCCAGATGCGGCCACCGCGCTTGACATGCCGCGTCATGGCGATACGAGCGGCCTCGATTTCCTTCGCGCTCACCCATCCGGCGGAGGCGGCTTGCAGTCCGAATTCACCGAAGTTGAGCGAACTGCCTCGCCGGGCGACTCCCCGCATGCGGCCCTTCATCTGTTTGCGAAATTTAACTTTCTTGGGACTCAGCATTTTCGCTTCTCCTGTGCATTAACCCTGTTCGGCGACCGGCTGGTCCTTCCGCAGGACTTCTCCCTTAAAAATGGTGACCTTGACCCCAACCACTCCGTAAGTGGTGCGTGCTTCAGCCAGGCCGTAATCGATGTCCGCCCGCAGCGTATGCAAGGGAACGCGCCCTTCCCGGTACCACTCGGTTCGGGCGATTTCAGCGCCGCCCAAGCGGCCGGCGCAAATCACCTTGATGCCCAGCGCGCCGAAACGCAGCGCCGACTGGACGGCACGCTTCATCGCACGCCGGAAGGCAACCCGCCGCTCTAATTGAGTCGCGACATTTTCCGCCACCAATTGGGCATCGATTTCAGGTTTGCGGATCTCCTGGATATCGATCAGGACCTCGTGGGTGGTCAGCTTCTCGATTTCCTTCTTGAGCTGGGCAATCTCGGCACCCTTTTTGCCGATGACAATGCCCGGGCGGGCGGTATAAATCCGCAGCCGAATGCGTTTCGCCGATCGCTCGATTTCAATCCGGGAGACACCGGCGTGATACAGCTTCTGCTTGACAAATTTGCGAAGCTTGTGATCCTCGAAGATGTAGTTGGCGTAATTCTTGCCGCCGAACCATCGGGACTCCCAGGTCTTGACGATGCCTAATCTCAATCCGATCGGGTTGACTTTCTGGCCCAAGCTCAAACCTCCTTTGCTAAACCGACGACGTTTCCGACAACACCACGGTGATGTGGCAGGTCGGCTTCAGGATTCGGGTGCCTCTGCCGCGTGCCTTGGTGCCCCACCGTTTCAAGACCGGGCCGTCGTCGGCCGTGATGGTTCCGACGACCAGTCGATCGACGTCGATGTTGGGCTTCTGGTCAGCGTTGGCGACGGCCGAACGAATCACCTTCTCCAACATTTTGGCCGCCTTCTGGGGCATGAACTTTAAAATGTTCAGAGCGTCCTCCACCGGTCGACCCTTCACAGCGGGTGACACTTTTAAAACCTTTAGGGATGACACGCGTACATAACGGGATACCGCTTTAGACTCCATCTCTGTTGTCCCTCTTCCTTCCGAACACGGGCTTCACGACGATCTCAGGCGCCCTTGCTTTTCTTGTCGCCCGAATGCCCGTGGTATGTCCGCGTCGGCGAGAACTCCCCCAGCTTGTGTCCGACCATGTTTTCGGAAACGAACACTGGAATAAATTTGCGGCCGTTGTGAACCGCCAGGGTCAACCCGACCATTTCGGGCACAATGGTGGACCGCCGCGACCAGGTCTTGATGACTCGGTTGCTGCGTGAATCCTGTGCCACTTGAATTTTTTTTAGCAGGTGGCCCTCAATGTAGGGGCCCTTTTTCAACGACCTCGACATAATGTCTCCCGAAATTCTTGATTCCGATCCAACCGCTTAACCTACCGGCGATCCATGGTGCGCCCCAAGCGGCTTCTATTTCCTCCGCTTGACGATCAAGCGATCACTGGGTTTTTTCTTGCGGGTCTTATGTCCTTTGGTCGGGACGCCCCAGGGGCTGCAGGGGTGCCGGCCGCCGGACGATTTGCCTTCGCCGCCGCCCATCGGGTGATCGATCGGATTCATCGCCACACCCCGAGTATGCGGCCGTTGGCCATGCCAGCGCTTGCGACCCGCTTTGCCGTAAGAAACATTCTCATGCTGCACATTTCCGACTTGCCCCACGGTCGCCCGACAATCCAGCAGCACTTTGCGAACCTCTCCGGACGGCAGCTTCAGCAAGGCGTAGTTGCCCTCTTTGGCCATCAGCTGCGCGTATCCGCCTGCGCTGCGTACGATCTGACCGCCCTTGCCGAGTCTCAGCTCAATGTTGTGGACCTGAGTTCCCAGGGGCATGTGGCGCAAGGGCAGGCTGTTGCCGGGTTTGATATCCGCTTTCGGACCGGCTTCAACGACATCGTTCACGCGAAGGTCGGCCGGTGCCAGAATATAGCGCTTGTCTCCGTCCACATAATGCAACAGCGCAATCCGCGCGGAACGATTCGGATCATATTCGATAGCGGCCACTCGGGCCGGAACTCCGATTTTATCGCGCTTGAAGTCGATCACCCGGTAATGGCGCTTATGGCCGCCACCGCGCTGCCAGGCCGTTACCCGACCGTAACAGTTGCGTCCGCCGCTCTTGCGTACCGGCTGCAACAGACCTTTCTCCGGAGTCGTCTTGGTAATCTCTCCAAAATCGGCATAGGTCTGGAAGCGTCGGCCGGGAGAGGTCGGTTTGACTTTCTTAATGCCCATCGTCTGCTCCTTAACCTCTTATGCGCCCTCGAAGAATTCGATGCGTTCACCCGGCATCAGCCGCACGATGGCTTTCTTCCAATCGCGGCGCTTGCCTTGGATCCGTCCGCGCTGCGTGCTTTTTCCAATCATCTGCATCGTTCGCACGGAGGCGACCCGCACCTTGAACCCTTTTTCGACAGCCCGCTTGATCTCAATCCGATTGGCCTGCCGGCCCACCTCAAAGGAAACCTGGTTGTAGAGCTCCTTCTGGATGTTGGTCTTCTCCGTGATCAGGGGCCGGATGATGACGTCGTAGTAATTCATGGAATCAGCCTCCCCTCAATGGTCTTGATCGCCGGTTGCAGCAGCACCAGCGTATCGTACTTGAGAACGTCATAGACGTTCAGCCCTTCGCTGCGCAGCACTTTGACGTCCGGAACATTGCGCGAGGAACGTTCCAGGGTTTCATTTTTAGCCTCAGTGACGATCAACGCGCTCTTCAGGTTGAGGGCTTTGATGGCCGTCACGAAGGTTTTGGTCTTGATGGGCTCGACATCGAATCGATCCACCACCATCAACGCGCGGTCCTGCAGTTTGCTGCTGAGTGCCATCTTGAGCGCCAGCTGGCGGACTTTTTTCGGCAGTAGACGGGCGTACAAACGTCCGTCCGGTCCGAAAACGACGCCACCCCCTCTGAGCAACGGCGACTTGATGTCACCCCGCCGCGCGCGGCCGGTCCCCTTTTGCTTGTAAAGCTTGCGGGTGCTGCCGGCTACATCGCCGCGATGTTTGACCGTGGGGTTCGCCGATCGTCGGTTGGCAAGCTGCATGGTTACCACCGCGTGCAAAACATGTGGTTTCACCGGAACGTTGAAGACCGCATCCGGCAGGTCCACCTGCGCAACCGGTTTACCCTCCATATTGTGAACCTCTACGACAGCCATAATCTCACCCTCATGCAGCGGCAACTCGCTATTTTTTCTTGAGAATCTTTGGTTTCTTGATAGCTACCAGACCCGCGGCCGGACCCGGTACGGCGCCCCGGACCAATAGCAGGTGGTCCTCCGGCCGAATATCGACGATCTCGATGCCCTGCGTCGTCTGCCGCTCTACGCCATAATGCCCCGGCATCCCCTTGCCTTTGAAGACCCTCGACGGCCAGGCGCTGGACCCGATGGAGCCCGGGATACGGTGGCATTTGCTGCCATGAGTCGTGCGCCCACCACTGAAGCCTTCCTTCTTGATAACACCGGCGAAGCCCCGACCCTTGGTAGTTCCACTGACATCCACCCGCTCGCCGACCGAAAAAATATCCAGGGTGATTTGCTGACCGACGCTGAAGTCCTCCGGTCGATCGACCGGGAATTCCTGCAGATGGCGAAAACAGGCCTCCCCGCTTTTCCGAAAATGGCCCTGACGCGGTTTGGTGACGTGCCGGAGCTTGACTTCACCAAAGCCAAGCTGCAGCGCGTTGTAGCCGTCGGTAGCCTGGGTCTTGATCTGGGTCACGACACAGGGGCCGGCCTGAATCACGGTCACCGGTATGACGCGCCCATCAGAGGCGAACAGTCCGGTCATTCCCAGCTTTTTTCCCATCAATCCTTTGCACATAGCATTCACTCATCCTTCTCGCGGACAGCGGTAACCCTCGGATGCCGGATGCGTCATCCGCCCCGTTGGTTCCCGGGCGAGGCCTAGAGCTTGATCTCCACATCCACGCCCGGCGACAGGTCCAGTTTCATCAAGGCGTCGACCGTCTGCTGCGTCGGGTCTAAAATGTCCAGGAGCCGCTTGTGGGTTCGCATTTCGAACTGCTCCCGCGATTTCTTGTCCACATGGGGCGAGCGCAGCACGGTGTACTTGTTGATCCGCGTCGGCAAAGGGATCGGGCCCACCACTTTGGCTCCGGTCTTGGAGGCCGTATCGACGATGTCGGATGCGGACTGGTCGAGCAGTTTATGATCGTAGGCCTTGAGTCGGATCCGAATTTTCGTGTTCATAATCATAAGCGTGTCGTTCCTTCTATTCGATGACCTCGGCGACCACGCCGGCGCCCACCGTGCGGCCTCCTTCCCGTACCGCAAACCGCAGCTCCTTCTCCATGGCAATCGGGGTGATCAGCTCCGCGCTGATCGATACGTTGTCCCCCGGCATCACCATCTCCACTCCCTCCGGTAGGTGCAACACCCCCGTCACGTCCGTCGTCCGAAAATAAAACTGCGGCCGATACCCCGTGAAAAACGGCGTGTGTCGCCCCCCCTCCTCCTTGCTCAATATGTACACCTCCGCCTTGAACTTCGTGTGCGGCGTGATCGAACCGGGCTTGGCCACCACCTGCCCCCGCTCCACCTCATCGCGCTTCGTGCCCCGCAACAATACCCCAATGTTGTCCCCCGCTCGACCCTCGTCGAGCAACTTGCGGAACATCTCCACACCCGTGCACACCGTCTTCAGCGTCGGCCGAATCCCCACTATCTCCACATCATCGCCCACATGAACCACCCCACGCTCCACTCGACCCGTCACCACCGTGCCCCGACCCGATATGCTGAACACATCCTCAATCGGCATCAAAAACGGCTTGTCAATCTCCCGCTTCGGCTCCGGTACATACCCGTCCACCGCCTCCATCAACTCAAAGATGCACTTGGCCGCATCGCTCTTCGGATCATCGCTCTCCAACGCCTTCAACGCGCTGCCCCGAATGATCGGAATCTCGTCGCCCGGAAACTCATACTTCGACAACAACTCCCGCAACTCCAACTCCACCAACTCGATCAGCTCCGGATCATCCACCATGTCACACTTGTTCAAAAATACCACAACGCACGGAACCCCCACCTGACGCGCCAACAAAATGTGCTCCCGCGTCTGCGGCATCGGCCCATCGTCGGCTCCCACCACCAATATCGCACCGTCCATCTGCGCCGCACCCGTGATCATGTTCTTGATATAGTCCGCATGCCCCGGACAGTCCACGTGCGCATAATGACGCTTGTCCGTCTCGTACTCCACATGTGCCGTCGCAATCGTGATCCCCCGCTCCTTCTCCTCCGGCGCCTTGTCTATCTGATCAAACGGCACAAAACTCGCCATCCCCTTCAAACTCAACTGCTTGGTGATCGCCGCCGTCAATGTCGTCTTGCCATGGTCAATGTGACCGATCGTCCCCACGTTCACGTGCGGCTTCGTCCGCTCAAACTTCTGCTTGGCCATGTGTTCGCTCCTCCCCTTAAAATGCGAAGGGCATAGAAACCGGTTATGCCCTCCGCGGTGAGACCTGTATTTTCAGGATGCAGCCGTTACCAGCGAAAGTGGGCGAACGCCTTATTCGCCTCTGCCATCTTGTGAGTGTCTTCCCGTTTCTTCACGGCAGCCCCGCGATTGTTGGCGGCATCCATAAACTCGGCCGCCAGTTTTTTGGCCATGCCTTTCTCCGGGCGCTGGCGCGCGTAGCTGATCAGCCAGCGGATCCCCAATGCCGTGCGGCGCGAAGAACGGATCTCGGTGGGCACCTGGTAGGTGAAGCCGCCGACGCGGCGCGAACGCACTTCGATCATCGGTCGCACGTTCTCGATCGCCTGCTCGAACACCTTCACGGAAGACTCCTTGACCTTTTCCGCCATGATCTCGAAGGATTCATAGACAATTCCCTCGGCGGTGCTGCGCTTGCCGTCGTGCATCAGGCAGTTGATGAACTTGGCCACCAGTCGGCTGCCGAACTTGGAATCCGGCCGAATGGCCCGCTCGGTGACTTCTCTTCTCCTTGGCATATTGGCTCCGTAATGCGTCTATCGATGATGGCTACTTCGGCTTCTTGGCCCCATACTTGGAGCGACTCTGCTTGCGGTCCTCCACGCCCAGGGTGTCCAGCGTGCCGCGAACGATGTGGTAGCGCACGCCCGGGAGGTCCTTCACGCGGCCGCCACGTACCAGCACGACGGAATGCTCCTGAAGATTGTGGCCAACACCCGGGATGTAAGCGCTGACTTCAATCCCGGTCGTCAATCGAACGCGCGCAACTTTGCGCAGGGCCGAATTCGGCTTTTTGGGGGTCGTGGTATATACGCGGGTGCAGACACCGCGTTTCTGCGGGGCCCCCTTCAGGGCCGGCGTTTTGGTTTTCTTTTTCACTCGTTTCCGGGCGTTCCGGACAAGCTGATTGATGGTTGGCATGGCCTCCTCGTTCGACTCCCGTTAATCGATTTTGCAAAATGGCGATATTTATATGGGAAATCGCTGAATGTCAAGATTTTTTTATAAATAGTTTTTCGGCTCAAGACCCTCGGGCTATTGCACGACATCCACCTCCAAGTCGTCGTATTGAAGCATCCCCGTCCCGGCCGGGATGAGACGGCCCATGATGACGTTTTCCTTGAGTCCGCGCAGCCGGTCCACCGCCCCCTGAATGCTGGCGTCCGTGAGTACCTTGGTGGTCTCTTGGAAAGAAGCGGCCGACACCCAGCTCTCGGTGCTGAGCGAGGCCTTGGTAATGCCCAGGATCAGCGGCTCGCCCACCGCCGGCTTTCCGCCTTTCGCCACGACGGTCTGGTTGGCCTCCTCAAACTTCAGCCGATCGACCTGCTCCTCCAGCACGAATTCGGTGTCGCCGACATCCATCACCTTCACCCGCCGCATCATTTGACGCACAATGACTTCGATGTGCTTGTCGTGGATGCGCACCCCCTGCAACCGGTAGACTTCCTGGACCTCATCCACCAGGTACTTGGCCAGCGCCACTTCACCTTTGATCTTCAGAATATCCTGAGGAATCGCCGATCCACCGATCAAGGCCTCGCCGGCGCGAACGTAGTCGCCCTCGTAAACGTTGATGTGTTTGCCGCGCGGAATGAGGTACTCCTTCTTGTCGCCCACGTCCACCGGCGTGATGGTCACCTTCTGCTTGCCCTTCTTGGTCCCTTTGGAAATGGATACATAGCCGTCGATTTCGCTCAGCACCGCCACCTCTTTGGGTTTGCGCACCTCGAAGAGTTCAGCCACCCGCGGCAGACCACCGGTGATATCCTTGGTCTTGGTGGTGGCCCGGGGCAGCTTGGCGACCAGGTCGCCGGCTTTGACCGTATCGCCTTCCTCTACGAGCAGAATGGCGTTGATCGGCAGGATATAGCGGGCGAACCCTGATGAAACGGGCAGCTTGGCGGTCTTGCCTTCCCGGTCCTTAATGGAAATCCGCGGCCGCTCCTCGGCACTCTTGGATTCGATGATCATCTGACTGGATTTGCCGGTCACGGGGTCGACTTTCTCCTGCATGGTGCGACCGGGAACGATGTCCCCGAACTTGACGGTCCCATCCACTTCGGTGATGATCGGGGTGGTAAACGGATCCCAAATCGCCAGTTGATCGCCGGGCTTGACCTTCTGCCCGTCTCGAATGTTCAAGTGCGCCCCGTAAATCACCGGGAAGCTTTCCAACTCGCGGCCGGAATCGCTCATCAGAATAATCTTGCCGCCGCGGCGGTTCATGGCCACCAGGGCGCCTTCCGAGTTCTTGGCGACGTTCAGGTCGATGAATTTGACCGTTCCCTCCACGCGCGCCCGAATATCGGCCTGCTCCACGCGCCGGCTGGCGGTTCCGCCGATGTGAAAGGTACGCATGGTCAACTGGGTGCCGGGCTCGCCGATGGACTGCGCCGCCAGAATGCCGATCGCCTGGCCGATCTCCACCAGCCGGCCGTGGGCCAGGTCTCGCCCGTAGCATTTCGCACAAACCCCTTCCTTGGCACGACAGGTCAGAACCGACCGGATCTTGGCCGAGGTCAAACCGGCCTGTTCGATTTTTTCGACCACATGCTCATCGATGTCCTGGCCGGCCTTGGCGATGACCTCGTCGGTGAACGGATCCAGAATGTCTTCCAGCGCGGTGCGGCCCAGGACCCGCTCACCCAGCACCTGGATGATCTCGCCGCCTTCGACCAGCGGCTCCAACTCCACACCCGACAAAGTCCCGCAGTCGTCTTCGGTGATGACGCAGTCCTGGGAAACGTCCGCCAGTCGGCGCGTCAGATATCCGGAGTTGGCGGTCTTGAGGGCCGTGTCCGCCAGCCCCTTACGTGCGCCGTGAGTGGAGATGAAATACTGCAACACCGACAACCCCTCACGGAAGTTGGCGTTGATGGGAGTTTCGATGATCTCGCCGGACGGTTTGGCCATCAGGCCCCGCATGCCGGCCAACTGACGCATCTGATCCTTGCTGCCGCGTGCGCCGGAATCGGCCATCATGTAAATGGGGTTGAAACTTTCTTCGATCACGGGTTTGCCGTGCGGGTCCAATAAAGGACTTCCGTCCGTTTGAGCGACCGGCGCCAGCTTCATGACCTCCATCATCTCGTTGGCGACATCGTCGGTGGCCTTGGCCCAGATATCCACGACCTTGTTGTACTTTTCCCCTTGAGTGATCAGGCCTTCAACATACTGCCGTCCGATTTCGGCAACCTGGTTTTCGGCCTTTTTCAGGATCTCCTCCTTGGCATGCGGAATGATCATGTCGTCGATGCAGATGGAGAGCCCTCCGCGGGTGGAGTAGCTGTAGCCGATGTCTTTCAGGCGGTCGGAGAGGATCACCGTCGCTTTGGGGCCCAAGTTGCGATACACATGGTCGACCAACTGCCGCAGAACTTTCTTGTCGATGACCTGGTTGACGCTGTCGAAGGGCACCGCCGGCCACTTGTTGATGACCTCGAAGAGATGATAGCTGTGGTCGGCGTAAAGAATCGGGCCGATCTCGCCCACGCCCAGGGCGTAAACCATGTCGACATCGGCCTCGTCGCAGTTGAACACGCTTTTAAACTCGTTGTAGGTGAGTTTGCCGATCCACCCGTCGACGCTGCGGTCCGGACTCTGGGAGAGCTCATGCACCAGGTCGGGAAAAGCGGCCCCGGCGGCCAGGCGCGCGCGCGCCTGCTCGGCCTCTGCTTCGGTTTCCACCATGAGGTGGCGCAGCTCCAGGATGTCGACTTTGGGAATGATCTCCCAGAGCAGCACCCGGCCGACGGTGGTTTCGTAGCGTTTGCCCTGCATGCGCATCTGGATCTTGGTGTGGAGCTCCACCTGGCCGGCGTCGTAGGCCGAGCGGACCTCTTCGGGGTTGGCGAACGTGCGCCCCTCGCCTTTCCGGCCGGTGATGCCGCGCGTCATATAGTAGGTGCCCAGCACGATGTCTTGGCTGGGCACGATGATCGGGCTGCCGTTGGCGGGGGAAAGGATGTTGTTCGAGGAGAGCATGAGCACGCGGGCCTCGATCTGCGCTTCCACCGAAAGCGGCACGTGAACCGCCATCTGGTCGCCGTCGAAATCGGCGTTGAACGCGGTACACACCAGCGGATGCAGCTGAATGGCCTTGCCCTCGATCAAGATCGGCTCGAAGGCCTGGATCCCCAACCGGTGCAGCGTCGGCGCCCGGTTGAGCATCACCGGGTATTCCTTGACAACCTCATCCAGCGTGTCCCAGACCTCTGGGACTTCGCGCTCGACCATTTTCTTGGCGCTTTTAACGGTGGAAACCATCCCCTTCTGCTCGAGGCGGTAGTACACGAACGGCTTGAACAGTTCCAGCGCCATCTGCTTGGGCAGACCGCACTGGTGCAGCCGCAGGTCCGGTCCGACCGTAATGACCGTGCGTCCCGAGTAGTCGACCCGTTTGCCCAACAGGTTCTGCCGGAAGCGGCCCTGTTTGCCCTTGAGCGTATCACTCAGGGATTTGAGCGGGCGCTTGTTGGTCCCGGTGATGACCCGCCCGTGGCGGCCGTTGTCAAATAGAACGTCCACCGACTCCTGCAACATACGCTTTTCGTTGCGCACTATGATCTCCGGCGCTTTGAGGTCGATCAACCGCCGCAGACGATTGTTGCGGTTGATCACCCGGCGGTAGAGATCGTTCAGGTCGGAGGTCGCGAACCGCCCGCCTTCCAGCGGAACCAGCGGCCGCAAATCCGGCGGCAGGACCGGGATGACGTCCATGACCATCCAGGTCGGATCGATGCCCGAGCGCCGGAAGGCGTCTACGATCTTCAACCGCTTGGCCAATTTTTGGCGTTTGGCCAGCGATCCGGTCTCGCGGATGCCGGAACGCAGTTCATGGTACAGCGTCTCGAGCTCAAGATCTTCCAGCATGGCCTGGACGGCCTCGGCACCAATGCCGGCCTCGAACTTGGCACCGTAGGTCTCCACGGCTTCCAGATATTTCTCGTCGGTAAGCAGCTGACCGCGCGTCAGCGGGGTGTCCTTGGGATCCAGCACGATGTAGCTGTCGAAATAGAGCACCTTCTCCATGTTCTTGAGCGTCAGGTCCAGGAGGTTGCCGATCTTACTCGGCAGGCTTTTCAAGAACCAGATGTGGGACACGGGTGTCGCCAGTTCGATGTGCGCCATGCGCTCGCGCCGCACCTTGGACTGAATGACCTCGACCCCGCATTTCTCGCAGATCACCCCGCGGTGCTTCATCCGCTTGTACTTGCCGCAGTTACACTCATAATCTTTCGTCGGCCCGAAGATCTTGGCGCAGAACAGGCCCTCGCGCTCCGGCTTGAACGTCCGGTAGTTGATCGTCTCCGGCTTCTTGATCTCGCCGTGAGACCATTTGCGGATCTGCTCCGGCGACGCTAACGCAATGCGGATCGCCCGGTATTTGCGTGGATCGGTCGGTTTGGCAAAAAAATCATACAGAGTGTCCATCTTTCACTCCTGAAAAAATATCGGGTTAATGTTCCTCCCGCAGACCCGACGGTTATTCGGAAACCGTCGGCGAGTCGGCGTCCTCCAGCAGCCCCACATCCAGCCCCAGCGACTGGAGCTCCTTGGTCATGACCCGGAAGGATTCCGGGATGCCGGGCTCCAGGACATTCTGCCCCTTGACGATTTTCTCGTACATCCGGGTCCGGCCCGCCATATCGTCCGACTTGACCGTCAAAAACTCCTGTAAGGCGTAGGCAGCGCCATAGGCCTCCATGGCCCAGACTTCCATTTCTCCCAATCGCTGGCCGCCGAACTGGGCCTTGCCGCCCAGCGGCTGCTGGGTCACCAGCGAGTAAGGCCCGATCGATCGGGCATGGATTTTGTCGTCGACCAGGTGGTGAAGCTTCATGACATACATGGTGCCGACGGTGATTTTCTCGTCGAAAGGCTCTCCCGTACGGCCGTCATAAAGCGTCACTTGCCCGGACCGATCCTGACCGGCATCGGCGAGCAACTGCTTGATTTCCTCCTCCTTGGCACCGTCGAATACCGGCGTAGCCATGTGGACCCCGCGCCGATAGAACTGCGCAAACTGCTGCAGCTGGTCGTCATCCAAGCCACCGATCACCTTTTTCCCGGGCGTCGAGGAGAAGATCCGCCGCATTTTCTCCCTCAATTTATTCATCTTCTGCTCTTCGAGGAGCTGCAGGATCTGATCGCCGAGTCCCTTGGCCGCGAGGCCGAGGTGGATTTCCAGAATCTGCCCGACGTTCATCCGCGACGGCACGCCCAGCGGATTGAGCACCATATCCACCGGCCGGCCGTCCTCGAAGTAGGGCAGATCCTCGATGGGCAGGATACGCGATACGACGCCCTTGTTGCCATGCCGGCCGGCCATTTTGTCTCCGACCGACAACTTGCGCTTCATCGCCACATAGACCTTGACCATTTTGATCACGCCCGGCGGCAGCTCGTCGCCACGCTCATATCGGCTGACCTGCTGCTCGAACGCCAATCGGCACAACTCACGCTGGTCGCGATAGCGCTCCAGGATTTCGTGGACCACCTGGGTCATTTGAGGGTCCTTCAACACGATGCCCTCCAACGCCGCCACCGGGATCTTTTCCAGGAGTTTCGCGTCGAGCTTGACGCCGCTGTTGGCGTAAATCTTTTTACCCTTCTTGATCGGCGCCTGGGCCTTCTGGCCGTTGAGCAGATCCACGAGTTGAGCGCGGATCACATCCTCGATCACCATCAATTCGTCGTCCCGATCTTTTTCGAGGCCGGCGATTTCCTCATCTTCGATCAGCCGGGTCCGATCATCCTTCTCGACCCCGCGCCGCGAAAACACCTTGGCGTCGATGACGATGCCCTGGATCCCCGGCGGCACGCGCAACGAGGTATCCTTGACGTCACCGGCCTTCTCACCGAATATGGCCCGCAGCAGTTTTTCCTCCGGCGACAGCTGGCTTTCGCCCTTGGGCGTAATCTTGCCGACCAGAATGTCGCCAGGCTTGACTTCGGCCCCCAGGCGGATAATGCCGCTGTCATCGAGGTTCTTAAGCGCCTCGTCCCCGACGTTGGGAATATCGCGGGTGATCTCCTCCTTGCCCAGCTTCGTGTCGCGTGCGACCACCTCGAATTCCTCGATGTGCACCGACGTATAGACGCCGTCGCGCACCAAGCGCTCGCTCACCAGGATGGAATCCTCGAAGTTGTAGCCCCCCCAGGGCATGAAGGCCACCATCACGTTCTTGCCCAGCGCCAGCTCCCCTTGATCGGTGGCCGGTCCGTCGGCGATGATTTCGCCCGCCACGACGCACTGGCCCTTGTGCACGATGGGGCGGTGGTTGAAGCAGGTGTTCTGGTTGGAACGCACGAACTTCGACAGATTGAAAATGGTCACGTTCTTTTCGTTGGGGTCGCCCGTAGGATCGTGTTTGAGCACGATGCGGGCGGCATCCACGTCGACCACCTCGGCGTCCCGCGGGGCGACGATGGTGACTCCCGAATCCTTGGCGACCACGCCCTCGATGCCGGTGCCGACCAGCGGCGCCTCGTTCATGAGCAACGGCACCGCTTGGCGCTGCATATTGGATCCCATGAGCGCCCGGTTGGCGTCATCGTTTTCCAGGAACGGGATCAGAGACGCCGAAACGCTCACCAGCTGATTGGGCGAAATGTCCATGAGCTCGATCTCGTCACGGTTGACCATCATGAACTCGCCCGCCACGCGGGAAGTGACCAGCGGATTGATGAACTGGCTTTTTTCATTTACCGGCGCGTTCGCTTGCGCGATCGGGAGCGCCTTTTCTTCGAACGCGTCCAGGAACTTGACCTCTTCGGAGATCCGCCCGGCGCCCACCACCCGGTAAGGGGTCTCGATAAATCCGTAGTCGTTCACCCGAGCGTAAGTGCTGAGCGACACGATCAACCCGATGTTGGGGCCTTCCGGAGTTTCAATGGGGCAGATGCGGCCGTAGTGCGAGGGGTGCACGTCGCGCACTTCAAAGCCCGCCCGTTCGCGGGTCAAACCGCCCGGCCCCAAAGCGCTCAGGCGGCGTTTGTGGGTAGTTTCGGATAGTGGATTGGTCTGGTCCATGAACTGCGAAAGCTGACTCGTGCCGAAGAATTCTTTGACCACGGCCGAAACTGGCTTGGGGTTGACCAGATCGTGGGGCATCAAGGCATCGACCTCTTGCAGGCTCATGCGCTCCTTGATGGCCCGCTCCATACGGACCAGGCCGATGCGGTATTGATTCTCCAGGAGTTCACCCACCGCTCGCACGCGACGGTTGCCCAGGTGATCGATGTCGTCAACGACCCCCTGGGTGTCGCGCAGCTCGATCAGGGACTTGGCCGTCAACAGAATGTCTTCTTTGCGCAAAATGCTCAAATCCGGAGCGCTGCTGACCCCCAGACGCTGGTTGATCTTCAACCGCCCCACGCCGGAAAGGTCGTAATAATTCGTCTTGAAGAACAGGTTGTCGATAAACTCCTGAGCGACTTCCGGCGTAGCCGGGTTACCGGGCCTCAGCCGTCGGTAAATGTCGATCAGCGCCTCCTCCTTGCTATCCACCTTGTCGAGCAGCAGCGTCTTGCGGACAGAGTCGCTGCTGGACAGGCCGTCGATGAACAGCAGGTCGAATTCGGCCACACCGGCATCGGCCAAGCGCCGAATGCTCTCCTCGTCGACCGTTTCGTTGGCTCGAACGACCGGCTCACCGGTTTGAGGATGCGGGATGGCGAACGCGAAGGCGCGGTTGTAGATCTCCTCCACATTGATCGGCACGCGATCCGTGCCAAGCGCTCGGAGGCGCTTGAGGATGCGCACGTTGTACTGGCGCCCCTTCTTGACCAGAATCTCGCCGGTCTCGCTATCCTTGATATCGCGGCTCGCCCGCTGTCCCTTCAGTAGCTCTTCGTCAAAGGTCTTGCTGTAACGTTTGCCGTCCGCGATCACCCGCTCGGTCTTGTAAAAATAGGCCAGCAGGTCTTCAGACGTATAGCCGAACGCCTTGAACAGCGTCGTGACCGGGAACTTGCGGCGGCGGTCGATGCGGATATAGACGATGTCCTTAGGGTCGATCTCCATGTCGATCCAAGAGCCACGAACCGGAATGATGCGGGCGCTGTAAATGATCTTGCCGCTGGAGTGGGTCTTGCCTTTGTCGTGGTCGAAGAAGACGCCCGACGACCGATGCAACTGACTGACGACCACCCGCTCGGTTCCGTTGATGATGAAGGTTCCCTTGGCCGTCATCAATGGGATGGTGCCGAAATAGATCTCCTGCTCTTTGATGTCACGGATGTTCGATGCACCGGATTCGGAATCGACGTCATAGACCACCAGCCGGACCGTGATTCGCACCGGTATTTCGTAGGTCATCCCTCGATGAATGCACTCCTCGATGGTGTGTTTGATCTCCCCGAACCGGTAGGACACGAACTCCAGAGAAGCGCTGCCGGTGAAATCCTTGATGGGGAAGACGGATTTGAAGACGGCTTGCAGACCGGTCTCCTCGCGCTTTTCGTGCGGGACGTCGATCTGCAGGAAACGCGCAAAGGAGTCGCGCTGCATCCCGATCAAGTCAGGGATATCGACGATCTGGTCAATTTTTCCAAAGCTTTTGCGAATACGCTTGCTTGCCATAAGTCTCTCGGACATAGCAA
>Ga0105105_10000168_pt1 | contig 31191 bp, 31 predicted proteins | sample PPLLaktember2015_4_FD_79108 | JGI IMG/M metagenome (GOLD analysis project Ga0105105, IMG submission 79108) | Freshwater sediment microbial communities from Prairie Pothole Lake near Jamestown, North Dakota, USA - PPLs Lake P8 Core (1) Depth... | ecosystem: Environmental > Aquatic > Freshwater >...
ACGCTGGTGGCTTTCGGCTACGGCCTGGGCGCGCTGCTGCGCGAGATCGAAGGCGTGCCGTACATCACCTACCTCGCGGCCGGCTCGGTGTGCATGAGCACGATGATGGCGGCGAGCTTCGAGTCGCTGTATTCGGCCTTCTCGCGGATGCACGTGCAGCGCACCTGGGACTCCCAGCTCAACGCGCCGCTGCTGCTCGACGACGTGCTGGCGGGCGAGTGGATCTGGTCGGCGATGAAGGCCTTCCTGTCCGGGGTGTCGATCATCGTCGTCGCCGTCGCGCTCGGGGTCTCGCGCGAGCCGACGCTCGTCGGGCTGCTGCCGGTGGTGATCCTCACCGGCCTGGCCTTCGCCGGGCTCGCGCTGTGCGTCAACGCGGTGGCGAGCGGCTACGACTTCTTCTCGTACTACTTCACGCTGGTGCTGACGCCGATGAGCTTCATCTCGGGCGTCTTCTTCCCGGTGTCCCAGCTGCCCGGCTGGCTGCAGTCGGTGTCGGCCTGGCTGCCGCTGACGGCGGCGATCGAGCTCGCCCGGCCGCTGGTGCTCGGTCACGCGCCCGATGCGGTGCTGCGGCCGGTGCTGGTGCTGCTCGCGTACGCGCTGGGCGGCTTCTGGCTGGCGGCTGTGCTGACGCGCCGGCGCTTCGCAGGCTGAACCCGCCCGAGGCGACGATGACCGACGACGTGATGCTCGTGCTCACCACCGTGGCCGACGCGCCGAGTGCGGATCGGATCGCGCGGGCGCTGGTCGAGGAGCGACTCGCGGCCTGCGTCACCGTGCTCGGTCCGGCGCGCTCGACCTATCGCTGGCAGGGGGCGGTCGAAACGGCCGACGAGCTGCCGCTGCTGGTCAAGACCACCGCGGCGCGCTGGCCCGCGCTGCGCGAGCGGCTGCGGGCCTTGCATCCCTACGAGGTCCCGGAGATGCTGGCGTGGCGGGCCGAGGACGGCTGGCCGGCGTACCTCGACTGGGTGCGGGCGGCGAGCGCGGAAGGCGGCTGAGTCCTCGGATCGCCTCCGCGGCCTGTCGCGGCGCCGCTGCGGGTGCCGATCCTGCCTCAGTCCGATCGTCGAGTCGTCCCATCCATGCGTCAACCGTCCCGAGGAGCCGCCCCATGCCCTATGTCGATGGTTTCGTACTTGCCGTGCCCGTCGCGAAGCGCGACGCCTACTTCGAACTCGCCACGAAGGCCGCCGCGGTCTTCAGGAAGCACGGCGCGCTGCGCGTGGTCGAGTGCTGGAGCGACGACGTGCCGGAAGGCAAGCTGACCTCGTTCACCCTGGCCGTCCAGCGCAAGGACGACGAGGCGGTGGTGTTCTCGTGGATCGAGTGGCCCTCGCGCGAGGCGCGCGACGCGGGCATGGCGAAGGTGATGGCCGACCCGGAGATGGACACGGATCCGGCGTCGATGCCCTTCGACGGCAAGCGGATGATCTTCGGCGGCTTCACGGCGTTCGTGGACGCCTGAGTACCGTCCGCTGTCGCGGCCGCGGATCGGGTTGCCTGGCCCCGGCCGCGGTGCCCGGTCCGCCTCAGCCCCGCCGCCGCCGCCCGCGCGTCGCCGCGCTCCGCAGCCCCGTCTCCTCGAGGTAGCGCCGGGTCCTGAAGAACACCACCAGTCCGAGCGCGATCGCGGCCATCGCGGCCATCGTCCACCAGAACCCGGCGGGCGAGTGCACCCCCGGCATCACTTCGAAGTTCATCCCGAAGATGCCGGTGATCAGCGTCAGCGGCATGAAGGTCGCGGTCAGCACCGTCAGCGTCCGCATGATCTGGTTCGTGCGGTGCGCCGTCGCCGAGAAGTGGAGCTGCACCGCCGACTCGATCGAGGTCTCGAGCCGCTGCGCGTGCCCCCTCACCCGCTCGATGTGCTCGACCAGATCGTTGACGCGGACCTCGAGCGCGTCGGTCAGGGAGGGCATCGCGGGCTCGGACGGTCGGGGCGCGGGCTGGCCGGTCTCGGTGGCGTCGGCCCAGTCGAGGGCCGGGTCGTCGCGGCCGCCGTGCCGGTCGAGCCGCTCGTCGCGCCATTCCTGCAGCGCGTCGAGCTGCTCCTCGGACAGGTTCTCCAGCTTGCGGAGCTGGCGGCGCGCCTCGAGGAGCGAGACCCAGTCCCGGAAGGCCCGGCGCGGGTCGAGCAGCTCGCGCTGCCAGTACTCGAGCTGGTCGGTCACCGGCTGGCGCAGGTCCAGGTAGCGGTCGACCATCGCGTTGAGGATCCGCAGCATCAGCTCCTCGGGTCGCGAGGGCAGGCGCTGCTTGAAGCGGCCCGCGTCGAGCAGCCGGCGGCGCAGCGCGGGGATCTGAAGGCTGTCCGCCGGCCGCACGCTGACGATGCAGCGCGGGAACAGGAAGAACACCGTCGGCCGCGTGCGGATCCGGATCGGCTCGTCCGGGTCGGCGTTGCCGCCCGGCCGGATCGCGAGGCCGCGGAAGACGATCATCTCGTAGTCGCGCGTCGAGTCGAAGTACGACGGGTGCGTGACGTTCTCGGCGTCGGACAGATGCTCGTCGAGCACCGTCACGCCGGTCAGGCGTTCGACCGTCTCGACCCAGGCCCGCGGCGACTCGTAGTGCGCGTCGATCCAGGCATAGCCGCGGTCGGGCAGCGGCGCGGCCGACACCTCGCCCATCGCCTCGCACTGTCCCGGCGCGATCCAGAGCACCGACACCGGCGGCGCGCCGGTGTCGAGGTCCGACGGCGTCTCGCGCGAGGCCTCTGCGGGGGAGCGCGGGCGGGGGCGGTCCTCGTCGTCGTCGCCGACCGGTGCCGCCCCGTCGCGCGTCGCGCTCAGCGCTGGTCCAGCCACCGCGCCGCGTCCAGCGCGAAGTAGGTGAGGATGCCGTCGGCGCCGGCACGCTTGAACGCCAGCAGCGACTCGAGCGCGACGGTGCGCTCGTCGAGCCAGCCGTTGGCCGCGGCGGCCTTCAGCATCGCGTACTCGCCGCTCACCTGGTAGACGAACGTCGGCACGGCGAAGGTGTCCTTCACCCGGCGCACGATGTCGAGGTAGGGCATGCCCGGCTTGACCATCACCATGTCGGCGCCTTCCTGCAGGTCGAGCCCGACCTCGCGCAGCGCCTCGTCGCTGTTGGCCGGGTCCATCTGGTAGGTCTTCTTGTCGCCCTTGCCGAGGTTGCTCGCCGAACCGACCGCGTCGCGGAAGGGGCCGTAGAAGCCGGAGGCGTACTTCGCCGAGTACGCCATGATCCGCGTGTGGATGTGGCCGGCGTCCTCCAGCGCATGGCGGATCGCGCCGATCCGCCCGTCCATCATGTCCGACGGGGCGACGATGTCGACGCCGGCCTCGGCCTGCACCACCGCCTGCGCCCGCAGCAGCTCGACGGTGATGTCGTTGATCACGTAGCCGTCGTCGTCGATGACGCCGTCCTGGCCGTGGCTGGTGAATGGGTCGAGCGCGACGTCGGTCAGCACGCCGAGCTGCGGGAAGTGCTTCTTGATCGCCCGGACCGCACGCGGCACCAGGCCGTCCGGATCGGTGGCGATCCGCCCGTCCGGCGTCTTCAGCGACGGCTCGATCACGGGGAACAGCGCCATGACCGGAATGCGTGCGGCGGCGCACTTCTCGGCGACGCCGAGCAGCCTGTCGATGCTGTGGCGCTCGACGCCGGGCATCGATGCGACCTGTTGCGTGATGCCGTTTCCGTCCAGGACAAAGACCGGATAGATCAGGTCATCCACCGTCACGAGGTTTTCACGAACCAGCCGGCGCGTGAAGTCGTCGCGTCGCAGGCGCCGTGGGCGGTGGCTGGGGAAGCCTTGTTCTAATTGGGGAAATTGGGCCATGTGTCGGTTCCTTCAACTCGTCGGTCAGCGCACGGACGGGCCGGTCAAAAAGCGCTTGCAAAACTTTGCACAGCACTTATCATGGACAACAGATGGTCGCCCGACTGTCTCCCGCTTCTCCTCCCTGAGCGGGTGCCTGCGAAGCATTCAAAGGCGTTTCCACCCCGGGGCTGCGAAGCCGCCGGGGTTTTTTTTTTGCGGATCGGTGGAGACTCAGGCCGCCGGCGGCTGCGGCGACTCGGGCAGGCCGATCACGATCCAATTCTCCACCAGTTCGGCGAGTTCGTCGCTGCCGGACCGGTTCAATGCGGAGAACAGCATGACCAGGTCGCCGAGCCCCGGGCGGACCCGGGCGAGTTCCGCCGCGACCTCGCGCTGGGTCTTGCGGGCCTGCTCGCGCGAGAGCTTGTCGGACTTGGTCAGCGTGACCGACAGCCGGACGCCGGCCGGCACCCAGCCGATCAGCCGCCGGTCGAGATCGGTGAGCCCGCGGCGGATGTCGGCGAGCAGCACGACGCCGGCGAGCTGCGGGCGCTTCTGCAGGTACTGGCCGGCGAGCTGATCCCAGGTGCGCTTCATCTCGAGCGGGGCGGACGCGTAGCCGTAGCCCGGCGTGTCGACCAGGTAGCCGAGCGGGCGTTCCTCGGGGCCGACGGTGAAGTAGTTGAGCGCCTGAGTGCGGCCGGGCGTCCGGCTGGAGAAGGCCAGACGCTTGCGGTTGCACAGCACGTTGATGGCCGACGACTTGCCCGCGTTGGAGCGGCCCACGAAGGCGACCTCGACGAGGCCGTCCCGCGGCAGCTGGTGCAGGGCAGCGACGGTGGTATGGAAGCGGGCGGTGGGGAGGAGCGGCATGGACCAGGGCTATTGTACAATCCGGGGTTTGCGCGCATTCACGACTTTCAGGTGTCATCGATGATCCGACCGGCCTCCTCCGCACTCGAACAAGCAGTCCCGATCGGCCAGCCGGGGGAAGAGAGAACCGGAAGCGCCAGGCGCGTCGCCGGCGCCGTCATGACGTTCGCGGTCGCCGCGCTGCTCGTCTTCGCCGGTGCCGCCCACGCCCAGAATGCCCCGAAGAAGGTCGATCTGGCGAAGGGCCAGCAGATCGCCTCGCAGGCGTGCGCCGCCTGCCACGGCGCCGACGGCAACGCCACCGGCCCGGCCAACCCGAAGCTCGCCGGCCAGCATGCCGAGTATCTCTACAAGCAGCTGGTCAACTTCGTGCCGCAGCCCGGTGCCAAGCAGGCCGAGCGCGTGAACGCGATCATGCAGGGCTTCGCCTCGACGCTGTCCGACGACGACAAGCGCAACGTCGCGGCCTACTACGCGAGCCAGGTCAAGAAGCCGTCTTCGGCCAAGGACAAGGCGCTGGTGGAACTCGGCCAGCAGATCTACCGGAGCGGGATCCCCGCCAAGCAGGTTCCCTCGTGCGCCGGCTGCCATGGTCCGGCGGGCGCGGGCATGCCGGCCCAGTACCCCCGACTCGCCGGTCAGTGGGCCGAGTACACCGAGTCGCAGCTCGTGCAGTTCCGGGGCGGGCAGCGGATGAACAGCGCCCAGATGACCGCGATCTCGTCGCGTCTGTCCGACCGCGAGATCAAGGCGGTCGCCGACTACGTGGCCGGCCTGCGCTGACACGCGGGTCTCCACCGACCCCGACCAGGGCGCCTTCGGGCGCCCTCGTCGTTTCCGGCGCTGGCCGGGGGGTCAGGACTCCCTCAGAATGACGACCACCCGTTCGCCGCGCCCCTGCGCCCAGGAGATTCGAGTGCTCATCCGCACCCCGCCCCGCCACGATCCCACCGCGTCCGAGATCACGCCGCGCCGCGTGTGGCAGCGCCGCCGCGAGCTGATCCGTGCCGCGGCCGCCGGCCTGGCGCTGCCGGCCGCACCCGGCCTGGCGCTCGCCCAGGGGCCGAAGGCCGAGCCCGCGAAGCTGCCGGCCAAGCCCGGCCCCTTCGGCACGACCGACAAGCCGACGCCGTACAAGGACGTCACCACGTACAACAACTTCTACGAGTTCGGCCTGGACAAGGACGATCCGGTGAAGAACGCCGGCCGGCTGAAGACGCGTCCGTGGACGGTCGCGGTGGAGGGCGAGGTCGGCAAGCCCGGCACCTTCGGCATCGAGGAGCTGCTCAAGCTCGCGCCGATGGAGGAACGCGTCTACCGGATGCGCTGCGTCGAGGGCTGGTCGATGGTGATCCCGTGGGTGGGGTTCCCGCTGTCCGAGCTGATCAAGCGCGTCGAGCCCACGGGCAACGCGAAGTTCGTCGAGTTCTACACGCTCAACGATCCGAAGCAGATGCCGGGCGTGAGCTCGTCGGTGATCGCCTGGCCCTATGTCGAAGGGCTGCGGATGGACGAGGCGAACAGCCCGCTCACGCTGCTGACCTTCGGCCTGTACGGCGAGGTGCTGCCCAACCAGAACGGCGCGCCGCTGCGGCTCGTCGTGCCCTGGAAGTACGGCTTCAAGAGCGGCAAGTCGCTGGTGAAGATCCGGTTCGTCGAGAAGCAGCCGGTGACCTCGTGGAACCGCTCTGCACCGCAGGAGTACGGCTTCTACTCGAACGTGAATCCGAACGTCGACCACCCGCGCTGGTCGCAGGCGACCGAGCGCCGCATCGGCGAGGACGGCTTCATCCAGCGCAAGCGGCCGACGCTGATGTTCAACGGCTACGCGGACCAGGTCGCGAGCCTCTATGCCGGCATGGACCTCAAGCGCTTCTACTGAGGCGCGGCCGGCGCGGCGCGGCGGTGTGCCGCGCGCGCTGCCCGCGATCAAGGCCGTGCTGTTCGCGCTGGCGCTGCTGCCGCTCGGACGGCTGGTGCTGGCCGGCACGCACGGCTGGTTCGGCGGGCTCGGCGCGAACCCGATCGAGCTGATCACGCGGTCGACCGGCACCTGGACGCTGGTGTTCCTGTGCGTGGGCCTGGCGGTCACGCCGGTGCGACGCATGACCGGCCTGAACTGGCTGGTGCGGCTGCGACGGATGATCGGCCTGTTCGCGTTCTTCTACGCCGTGCTGCACCTCGCCACCTATGTCTGGTTCGACCAGTGGTTCGACGTGCAGGCGATCGTGCAGGACGTGATCAAGCGGCCGTTCGTCACGATGGGCTTCGCCGCGTTCGTGCTGATGGTGCCGCTCGCCGCGACCTCGACCGATGCGATGGTGCGCCGCCTCGGGCGGCGCTGGGGCGCGCTGCACCGCCTCGTCTACCTCGCCGCGGTGACCGGCGTGCTGCACTACTGGTGGCACAAGTCCGGCAAGAACGACTACTCGGAGGTCGGCTGGTATGCGGCCGCGGTCGTGCTCATGCTCGGCTGGCGGCTCTTCGACCGCCTGAAGGCGCGCGCGCGGGGCTGAGGCGCCCGCAGCGCGCCGCGCCGGTGCCCGTCAGTCCCTCGGCAGCGTGTGCTCCCCGGCGAAGAGGGCGGACACCCGCTCGCGCTCGCGCACGAGGTGGGTCCGCTCGCCGTCGACCATGACCTCGGCTCCGCGCGGGCGGGTGTTGTAGTTCGAGCTCATCGCCATCCCGTACGCGCCGGCCGACAGGATGGCGAGCAGGTCGCCTTCGGCGATCGCGAGTTCGCGGCCGCGGCCGAGCCAGTCGCCGGATTCGCAGACCGGGCCGACCACGTCGTACTCGAGGGCGGCTGCGGTCGTCGGGGCGACGGTGACGATGTCGTGCCAGGCCTCGTACATCGCCGGGCGCATCAGGTCGTTCATCGCCGCGTCGACCACCGCGAAGCGCTTGTCGCCGTTGACCTTGAGGACCTCGACGCGAGTCAGCAGCACGCCGGCGTTGCCGACCATCGCGCGGCCGAACTCGAAGAGCGTCTCCGGTGCCTCGCGCCCGCGCGCCTTCGCCCAGGCGTCGATCCGCTCGAACAGCGCGGCGAGCATCGCGCCGCGCGCGGGCGGCGACTCGTCCCGATAGGTGATGCCGAGGCCGCCGCCGAGATCGAGGTGGTGGATCGCGATGCCTTCGGCCGCGAGGGCGTCGACGAGCTCGAGGAGCCGGTCCAGGGCGGCGAGGAACGGCGCGATCTCGGTGATCTGCGAGCCGATGTGGCAGTCGATGCCCGCGATGCGCAGGTTGGGCAGCGCCGCGGCCTGCCGGTAGGCGGCGAGCGCGCGCTCGTGCGAGATGCCGAACTTGTTCTCGCGAAGGCCGGTGGAGATGTACGGATGCGTGCCCGCGTCGACGTCCGGGTTCACGCGCAGCGACACCGGGGCACGCAGCTTCATCGAGCCGGCGACGGCGTCGAGGTGGATCAGCTCGCTCTCGGATTCGACGTTGAAGCAGCGTACGCCGGCGGACAGCGCGGCGCGCATCTCGTCGCGGCTCTTGCCGACGCCCGAGAAGACGATCCGCGACGGATCGCCGCCGGCGGCCAGCACGCGGGCGAGCTCGCCCGCCGACACGATGTCGAAGCCCGCGCCTCGGCGTGCGAGAAGCTCGAGCACGGCGAGGTTGCTGTTGGCCTTGATCGCGTAGCAGACCAGCGCGCGGCGTCCGGCGGTGGCCTGCGCGAACTCGTCCCAGGCGGCTTCGATCGCGCCCCGCGAGTAGACCCAGGTGGGCGTGCCGAAGCGCTCGGCGACGTCGGCGAGCGGAACCTGCTCGGCATGCAGACGACCACCGATCGTGGGGAACCAGGACATCGGTACCTCGAGACAGAAGAGGAAAGCGAAGGGACGGGCCGCTGACGTGAGGAAGGCGGGCTGACGGTCGGGGGGCGCAGGCGCCTCAATCCGTCCTGCGGACAGGGCGCACCGGGTCGGCGGGCGCGGGCTCGGCCGCCGGTTGCACCGGCGGCATCACCACCGTGCCGCTCGACGGCGTGCGGACCCTCGGAGGGGGCTCGGCGGGTGGCACCGGCAGCACCAGGGGGCCACGCTGTCCGCAGGCCGCGATGAGCGAACCCGCTAGAATCGCCGCCAGCAGCCGCACCGGGCGAGGCCCGGCACGACGACAGCTTTCACCCACGCGGGCACGACCGCGAACCATGAGACCAGCATAGCATGAGCGATCAGGCCTTCCAGCGCGACGCCGAGGCGACCCTCGACGCGATCGAGGCCGCGATCGAGCGCGCCGCGGACGGGGCGCTCGACGTCGACGTCGAGCGTCAGGGCAACGTGATCACGATGAGCTTCGAGGACGACTCGAAGGTCATCGTCAACAGCCACTCGGCCGCGCAGGAGATCTGGGTGGCCGCGCGCTCGGGCGGCTTTCACTACCGATTGCGCGACGGCCGCTGGATCGACGGACGCAGCGGCGACGAGCTGTTCGCCGCGCTGTCGCGGCTGGTGAGCCAGCAGGGCGGCGTCGCGGTGGTGCTGGCGCCCCGCTGACGGCGGCTTCACCAGGCGGCCCGAGTGCCGCGCGGTCCGGTCGGCGCGGCCGGGCCGGTTCGTGGACCTTTGCCGGGCATGGCGGATGCTACGCAGTGCGTACCCCCGCACGTTCCCAAGGAGGAACCATGAACCTGATCATCTGGCTCGTCGTCGGAGGCGTGATCGGCTGGATAGCCAGCATGATCATGCGCACCGATGCGCAGCAGGGCGTCCTGCTGAACGTCGTCGTCGGCATCGTCGGCGCCATGCTGGGCGGATGGCTCATCTCTCCGCTCCTCGGAGTGGGCACCATCAACCAGGACAACTTCAGCATCGGTGCGATGGTGGTGTCGCTGGTCGGGGCCGTGATCCTGCTCGCGATCGTCAATCTCTTCCGTCGGGGCTCGGTGCGCTGACGGACCGGAGGGCATCGCGCGCGGCCGCCCGTCCGGGGTCGCGCGCAGGACGGGGCGGCGCGCGGTGCGTCGCCCCGTTTGCATCGAGCCCGAGTCGTCGCGGGCAAGCCGGTGCCCGGGCATGGCCGTTGCCTGCCCGGTCTGGTCGACTCCGGCGCTCGCCGGGATCCGCGCCGAGGAGGTTCAGACATGCCCACGACACCGATCATTCCGCCCGCGCCGCGTACCCGCGGCGAGCATCCCGAGCGACCCGTCCGTCCCGCGGGCGACCCGCCGCGCCGGGTTCGGGCCGATCATCCTCGGACGTGAGTCTGCCCGCGCTGCTGAGCGGAGCGTCGCCGGCGTCCCTGCCGGCCGATGTGGTTCAATCGCGCCTGACCTCGCAGGGTTGGCGCGACATGATTCCTTCCGATCCGGCTCCGGCGCTTCGCATGACCCGAGACGAATTCGCGTCGCTGGTCACGCACGAGCTGCGCAATCCGCTCAATGCGATGACCGGCTGGCTGCATCTGCTGTCGGCGGATCCGGCGCCGCGCACGGAGTCGGCGCAACGCGCGCTCGCGGGCCTGCGCCGCGCGCTCGACCAGCAGCTCGCGCTGATCGACACCCTCGGTCGGGTGCTGCGCCTCATCGAGGGCGAGCGCGTCCGGAACGGCGAGCCGGTCGAGCTCGGCGGTCTGCTCGAGGCCTGTGCGGAGGTGCTGGGGCCCACGGCCCGCAGCGCGGGCCGCGAGGTGCGGATCGAGCAGGCAGGCGGTCCGTCGCGCATCGAGGGCGACCGCGGCGCGCTGCTCGAGGCGCTCCGCACGCTCGGCACCTATGCGATCCGTCACGGCGTGCCCGGTGCGCCGCTCGTCCTCGGCCTGGGCGTCGCAGGCGAGGCGCGTGTCGTGCGGGTCGGGATCGACGAGGGCCGGGATGGCGGCCTGTCGATCTGGAACGGCTTCGGATCGGGCGGACGTCTGTCGCTCGACCTGCTGCACGCGATGCTGACCGCCGAGGCCCATGGCGCACGCGTCGGCCCGAGCGGCGAGGGGCGGGTCGGTGACGTGCTGCTGATCCGCTTCGATTCGGGCGCCGCGTCCGCGGCCGACAGCGCCCCCGCAACCGACCCGCTGCGCGCATGAGCGAGCGGACCGATTCCGACCCGACAGGGAGGACCACGATGAGCGAGGTCTCGATGGGCGCGTCCGCGCCGGCCGGCCCGTGCCGGGTGCTGGTCGTCGACGACAACGTCGACTCGGCCCAGAGCATGAGCCTGCTGCTCGGCCTGGAGGGCTACCAGGTCGAATGTGCGTACGACGGCGAGGAGGCGCTGCACAGCGCCGAGCGATTCGCGCCGCAGGTCGTCCTCCTCGACCTCGGCCTGCCGCGCTTCTCGGGCTACGAGGTCGCCCGTCGCCTGCGTGCCGAGACCTGGGGCGATGCACTGCTGCTGGTCGCCGTCAGCGGATACGGGCGCGAGCGCGATCGGCAGGCGGCGCGCGAGGCCGGCTTCGATCTGCATCTCACCAAGCCGGCCGATCCCGACGAGGTGCTGCGCGTGCTCGCCGAGCGCCAGTCGCTGCGCGAGGCCGGCCGTCATGCGTCCGGTGTCACGGCCACCGCGCAGCCGGATGCAGCCGGCGCGGCGCCGACTGCGTCTGCTACGACAGCGCAAGGTCCCGCAGGCGTGCCCGCCCCTCGGTTCGACGCGCCCGCCGCAGGCGCAGCGCGCAATGCGTGACCCACGGCGCGGGCGCAGCCGGGCCGGACCGGCGCAGCGCGAGGCCGGCCGAGCGGTTCAGGTGCACCGAGGGCACGTCCCGTTCTCGTCATTTCGTCGGGGCAGGCATCCTTTCGGATGCGCAGCACGGTGCGTGCCTGCCCGGTCGGTCGACATGCGGTCGATGCGAGGCGAAGGAGCCTTCGAACGCGCTCCTATAATCGACCCATGCCCCACGTACTGATCGTCGACGACGAGCCCAATTCGGCCGAGATGCTCGCGACAGTGGTCCGAGGCGAAGGCTTCACCACTGCGGTCGCGGGCAGTCTGCGCGAGGCGCGCCAGCAGCTGGTGATGATGCCGGCCCAGGTGGTGCTGCTCGACCTGCGCCTGCCCGACGGCAGCGGCATGGACCTCTTCGAGGACACCGAGCTGCGGGGCAACGCCGAGATCGTGCTGATCACCGGCCATGCCTCGCTCGACACCTCCATCCAGGCACTGCGCGTCGGCGCCGCGGACTACCTGACGAAGCCGGTCGCGGTGGCGCAGCTCAAGCGGGTGCTCTCGCGGCTCGCGCAGCCCGGCGACCTGCGCGCCGAGATCTCGGACATGCGCCAGGAGTTCCGCACCTCGGGACGCTTCGGGAAGCTGTGGGGACGGTCCGATCCGATGCAGCGCGTCTACGACCAGATCGCGCGCGTGTCGCCGACGGTCGTCAACGTGCTGCTCGTCGGCGAGAGCGGCACCGGCAAGGAGGTGGTCGCCGCCACCATCCACGAACTGTCCCGCCGGCGGACCCAGCCGTTCCTCGCCGTGAACTGCGGCGCCATCTCGCCGCAGCTGATCGAGAGCGAGCTGTTCGGGCACGAGAAGGGCTCGTTCACCGGGGCGATGCGCCAGCACCGGGGCTTCTTCGAGCGCGCGCACGGCGGCACGCTGTTCCTCGACGAGATCACCGAGATGCCGCTCGACCTGCAGGTCAAGCTGCTGCGGGTGCTCGAGACCGGCGCATTCATGCGCGTGGGCTCCGACGAGCTCTTCGAGACCGACGTCCGGATCATCGCCGCCACCAATCGCCAGCCGCTCGAGGCGGTCCACCAGGGCAAGCTGCGCGAGGACCTGTACTACCGGCTCAACGTGTTCCAGATCCTGCTGCCGCCCCTGCGGGAGCGGGTCGAGGACATCGAGCTGCTCGCGCCGCACTTCCTGCAGGCGATCAGCGCGGCGGAGGGGCGGCCGAAGTCGTTCTCGCCGGCGGCGGTGGACCGACTCAAGCAGTACCACTGGCCGGGCAACGTGCGCGAGCTGCGCAACGTCGTCCAGCGCGCATGCATCATGAGCGACGGCGCCCTGATCGACGAGGTGCAGCTGCCCGACGAAGGCGCGCCGGCCCCGTCGCACGGCGCCCGGGCGACGCCGTCCGGACCGGCGACCGACGAGGGCCCGCCGATGCTGCGGGTGCGCGTCGGCGCCTCGATCGCCGAGGTCGAGCGCCAGCTCATCCTCGCGACGCTCGAGCACTGCGGCGGCGTCAAGGAACGGACGGCCGACGTGCTCGGCATCAGCCTGAAGACGCTGTACAACAGGCTGCGCGACTACGGCTCGGGCACCGAGCCTCAGCCCCCCGCGTAGCCGTCGGGCCGACGCGCGCCTCGGGCCCGAGCCCGGGGCGTCAGGCCTGCGGCCGGTGCGACATCCGCCGCACCTCCACCGACGGTATCTGCAGCGAGTCGCGGTACTTCGACACCGTGCGGCGGGCCACCTTGATGCCGCGCTGCTCCAGCAGCCGCGTGAGCTTGATGTCGGACAGCGGACGGGTCGCGTCCTCGGCGCCGATCAGCTCGGTGATCAGCGCGCGCACCGCGGTGGCCGAGCACGGCGCGCCCGCGGCGGTCTCCACGTGGCTGCCGAAGAAGTGCTTGAAGTCGAGCAGCCCGCGCGGCGTCGCCATGTACTTGCGGCTGGTGACGCGCGAGACGGTCGACTCGTGCAGGCCGACCTTGTCGGCGATCTCGCCGAGCGTCAGCGGCTTCATCGCCATCGCGCCGTAGTCGAAGAAGCGGCTCTGGTGGTCGACGATCGCCTGCGCGACGCGCTGGATCGTCTGGAAGCGCTGCTCGATGTTTCGCACCAGCCAGCGCGCCTCGCGCAGCTGCTGCGAGACGGGGGAGCCACCGCCTTCGCGGCCGCCCTTGAGGATGCTGGCGTAGAAGCGGCTGACGTGGATCCGCGGGATCACCTCGGGGTTGATCGACGCCACCCACTTGCCCTTCTGCTGCTGGACGATCACGTCCGCGACCACGAACTGCGTCTCGTCGGCCCCGAACCCGGCGCCCGGGCGTGGCGTCAGGCCGCGCAGCAGCACGGTCGCCGACTGCAGGTCGCACTCCTCGCAACCGAGCTCGCGCTGCAGCCGCTGGAAGTCGTGGGCGGCCAGCAGGTCGAGATGGTGGTCGACGATGCGGATCGCCAGGGTACGCGCAGGATGCTCACCGACCTCCAGCGCGAGCAGCTGCAGCTTCATGCACTCGGCGACGGTGCGGGCGGCGACCCCGGCGGGATCGAGCGCCTGGACGTGCCGCAGCGCGATCTGAAGCTCATCCGGGTCCGCCGGCGGATCGAGCGGGCACAGCGTGACCAGCTCGTCGAGCGGTTGCGTGAGGTAGCCCGAACCGTCGATCGCCTCGATGACCGCCTGGACCAGCACGGCGTCCCGATCCGACAGCCGCAGGCAGCCCGCCTGCTGCAGCAGGTGCTCGCGCAGCGTCGGCGTGCCGGGCACCATCAGCGCGGGATCCCATTCGTCGTCGCCGGCGCGCCCGGAACGGTAGTCGGTCGCCGCGCCGCTCCAGAGCTCGTCGAGCCCCGCCGACTCGATCGCCTCGGGCTCCTCGGTCGGCGCCTCGGTGGGCTCCGGCGGCTCCGCGTCGGTGGTGCCCGCCTCCTCGGACTCGACGGTCTCGAGGAACGGGTTGGTGGTCAGCACCTCCTGCACCTGCTGCTGGAACTCGAGCGAGCCGAGCTGCAGCAGCTGGATCGAACGCTGCAGGAACGGCGTCATCGTGAGCTGGTGCCCGGCGCGCATCTGGAGCGAAGCGGTCATCGGTGTACTTCCTGGTCGGCGGTCTTGAAGGGGGACACCGGACCGTCTGCAAGGCCTGTGCCATTGCCCGCAAACCGCCTGGACACGTCGCGATGCCGCACGGGTCGGCAGGTTTTGCAGGGTCGGGGGGCCTGGGCACGGAACTTTCTGCCGAGTGGCCCCGAGGGGGGCTGCCGCGCGTGCCGGGCCGCGATCGGGGTCAGCGTCTCGAGCCCGCCCTCGCCGTCGTCGTGGCGGGCGCCTGCGCGACGGCGGCGCCAGCGGCTCGCGTCGGCACGCCTTGCCGCGCGAGCCGCTCCATGTCGTCCAGCAGCGGCCGGCAGTGCACGACGAAGCGCCGCAGCGCCGTGTCGTCGCGAGGGCGATCGGCGGCGATCGCCGCCTCCAGCCAGCGCCGCTCGGCGCGACCGTGGCGCAGCACGAGCCACTGGAGCGCCAGGAACATCGGGTCCGAGAGACCGGAGCCGCCGGCTGCGACATGCCCGATCAGCTCGAGCATCTGCTCGTGCTCGGCGGTGAACGGCAGCATCTGCACGCGCTGCGCTCCGCCCGGCAGACGGTGCAGCAGCGCCGGATACAGCCAGCGTCCTTCCGCCTCGATGACGCGCGGTCCGTGGTCGATCAGCAGCCGCAGCGCCGGGCGGCTGCCGTGCGCCGCACGCCTCACGAGGCTCTCGAGTGCCAGATGCGGCGCCAGGATGGCTTCGATCGTGGGTGCCATGCCCTGCAGCAGCGATCCGCGTGCCCGTGGCGTCGCATTCATCTCGGCGCCTGCGGTCGTGCGCCGTCGGCCTCGTCGCGTAGGCCGACCAGTCGCTCGATCAGGTCGCCCTGCGACAGCGGCTTGCCGAGATGGTCGACGAAGCCGGCCCGCAGGCTACGTTCGCGGTCCTCGGCGCGGGTGAAGGCGCTCAGCGCGATCGCGACGATCCACGACGCCTGCGGCCGGCCCGTCTGTCGCTCGTGCTCGCGGATCCGCGCGAGGAGCTCGTAGCCGCTCTGGCCGGGGAGGGCGATGTCGCACAGCAGCACCGGTGGCGGACCGTCCGGCGGCAGCTCGCGCACCCGGCTCATCGCCTCGTGCGCATTGGCCGCGCACGACACCGTCGCACCCTGGGCCGACAGGAAGTCGGCGAGCAGTTCGCGCGAATCGTCGTGGTCCTCGACCACCAGCACGTGCAGTCCTGCGAGCAGTGCGGCCGCGTCCGGCGCATCCGGCAGCGCGGCACCGCTCCAGGCGTCGCCGTCGATCCGGCCGGGCGCCTGATCGGCCGGCGAGGGACAGGCCGCATCGTCCAGCCCGCTCATCCCGAGCGGCAGCGACACGGTGAAGCAGGCGCCTCGTCCGGGCCCGTCGCTGCGGACCATCACCTGGCCGCCGTGCGCCTGGACGATGTGCTGGACGAGCGCGAGGCCCAGGCCGAGGCCACCCGCCGCGCGCGTGCTCGAGCTGTCGGCCTGCCGGAACCGGTCGAACACGTGCGGCAGGAACGCCGCCTCGATGCCCTGGCCGTCGTCCTCGATCTCGATCTGCACCAGCCAGCCCAGGCGCTCGAGCCGGACCGCCACGTGCCCGCCGCTGCCGGTGAACTTCACCGCATTGGTCAGGAGGTTCCAGATCACCTGCTCGAGCCGGGACGGGTCGCCCACGGTCAGGAAGGGCTCGGGCGGCACCGACACCGAGACGGATATCTGCCGGGCCTCGGCCAGCGGGCGCACGGTCTCGATCGCGGTCCGCAGCAGCGGCACCAGGTCGACCGGGCGCAACGACAGCCGCAGCTGGCCGCTGACGATGCGGGCGGTGTCGAGCAGGTCCTCGACCAGCTGCAGCTGGGTGTCGAGGTTGCGCTGGATCACCTCGAGCGCGCGGCCGAGCAGCTGCGCATCGTCGGCACGCCGCCTGCGCAGCACATGAAGCCACCCCTGGATCGCGTTGAGCGGCGTCCGCAGCTCGTGCGAGACCACGGCGAGCATCTCGTCCTTGGCGCGGTCGGCGCGTTCGGCCTCGGCCCGTGCGTGGCGTTCGCGCGCGAGCGTCTCGTGGAGCGACAGCGACGAGCCGACCAGCAGCGCGAACTGCGACACCACGGCGATGTCCTCGGCGGTGAAGGCGCCCTCGCGCCGCCCGAGCAGCAGATAGCCCCGTGCATGACCGTGGGCGTCGAGCAGCGGCGCGGGCAGCCGCTCGACCACGGCTCCGCCGGGCGTGGGCGCCTGCGCCGACCGTTCCGATTCGAGCGCCGCGCGTCGCCAGCGCTCGAGCTCGGAGGGCGGCAGCGCGGGCCCGGCGTCGATGGCGATCACCGGATCCGGGTCGGAACCGGCTCCGAAGGCGACCGCCATCCCGATCGTGGCGGGCACGATCCGGCGCAGCTCGGCCGCGACCTTCGACAGCCGCTCGTCGACGGGACCGGGCGCACCGGTCGTGCGGAACGCGGCATTCACCGCACGCAGCGCGTCGTTGAACGCCGCGAGCCGCAGGTTGGTGTCGTGCAGCGAGGCGGTCCGCTCCCGCACGCGGCTCTCGAGCGTCTCGTGGGACTGCCGCAGCGCCGCGGTCATCCGGTCGGCGAGCGCGACCGCCCGGGCGCGGGTCGTGGCGATGGACCAGACGATGCCGAAGATCAGCAGGCTGCCGACGGTGCCCGCGATCGCCGTCACCGTCGATCCGTGCGGGCCTCTCGCCGCTGCAGCCGCGTCGCGCCGGACGCGCAGCTCCCACTCGCGGTCGGCCATCGGCACCGGCACGCGCAATGCGGGGCCGGCCGCCTCGGCGTCGAACCCGCCGCCTCCGAGCGCGACGTGCAGGACGGCGCCGCCGTCGCGGGCGTCACGGACCTCCACCTCGAGGTCCTCGCGCCCGCCGCCGATCGCGCCCTCGACGAAATCGCCGGCACGGAACGCCGCATACACCCAGCCGAGCAGCGCCGCGCGCCGTTCCTCGACGCTGACCGCCGGCGCACCTCGGCGGTAGACCGGCAGATAGGCCAGCACGCCGGCCTGCTCGGGCCGCCCGTTCTCCTGCACGAGCAGCACGCGGCCGGTGAGGCTCGGGCGGGCGGCGTCGCGCGCGGCCTGCATCGCGGCCCGTCGCACCGGTTCGCCGTACATGTCGAAGCCGATCGCGCGGGCGTTGCCGCGCGTCATCGGTTCGAAGTAGACCACCGGACCGAGCACGTCCCGATCGCCCGACGGATGCACGCGGTATCCGGGCATGCCGTCGCGCCGGATCGACGCCACGTGCCGCTCGAGCTCCGCGGCCTCGATCCTGGGCGCCCAGCCCATGCCCTCGATCCCAGGCAGGCCGGCGAGCCCGAGCGCGCCGACGAAGGCCTGCCAGGCCTCGCGGGTCGGCGGGCCCGAGGCCGCGAACAGTCCCGATGCGCCGCGCAGCAGTTGCTCGTAGGCCAGCATCCGCGTCGAGAGTCGCGCCGCGATCTGCACGACACGACCGTGGAGCTCGGCGCGCTCCGCCTGCCGCTCGCGGGCGTCGGCGAACCGCCAGGCCGCCGCGGTCAGGGCGAGCGAGAGGGCCAGCGCGAGCCAGGCCGCGCCGCGGGTGGCGCCGGTCGTCCATCCCGATCCGGAACCCTTCCGGCCCTGCGCGGCCGAGTCACCCCACCGGACCATGGAGGCCCCGATGCGGCGTTCCGACACACGCCGGCTCCCGTCGGATGCGGCGTCGCGCGGCAGGGCCGCGGCACGCACCCCGTTGCATCGCATCCATGCGCGTTGACCTCGGGGTCGACGCGCGGGCCCGCGCCCGCGCGTTCATGCCGCGAACTGCCCGGGCGTTACTGCGCCACGCGAACGACGATGTCGTTGCGCACCGCACGAACGCCCTTGGCCTGACGCGCGATCTCGGCGGCCCGCTCCTTCTCGAGCTGCGACTTCGCGAAGCCCGAGAGCTGCGTGACGCCATTGAGCGTCTCCACGCTGATGGACGTCGCGGCGACGTCCTTGTCCGCCGCCATCTTCGACTTGATCTCGGCGGTGATGCGGGAGTCGTCGACGTAGGCACCGACGGTCTCCTGGTTGCGCGCGACCGAACAGGCGCCCAGCGAGGCGGCGACGGCGACGATGACCGCGGTGCGGCGCAGGAAAGGGATCGTGAGGGTCATTGGATGCACTCCGAGAGGTGAATGGAAGGGGGGAGGGGACGAGGCCGGCGGCTCAGTGGCGGCGCGACAGCAGCAGGCCGACGATCAGTCCGCCGACGGCGGCGACGGTCAGGGCCGACAGCGGCCGCTCGGTGACGGTGTCCCGCGAATAGTCGATGCCGCGACGCATCTGCTCGCGGGCGCGATGGCTCATCTCCACGCCCTGGTCGAGCGCCTCGGTCATGCGGCCGCGCGCCTGCGACACGCGGCGCTCGAGCTCGCCGCGCAGGTCGCCGTGGCCGGTGCCGCGCGCGAGTTCGGAGAGGTCGTCGAGGAAGGCGCCGAACTCGGATCCGCCGCCTGAGTCGGTGCGGGTCGGACCGCCGACGCCGATCGAGCCGTTGCCGTTCCGCTCGCTCTGGCTGCCGGAGGGGATGCCTGGATTCATGGTGCTCATGGGTGACCTCGTGTTGTGTCGTCAGGGTTGAAGGCGGGGGGTGTCGTTGCGGAATGGCGGTCGGGGCTGCGGCCGAAAGCCCTCGACCTGGGATCCGACGGCCGGCCGGCGGGGCTCGCGATGCGCCTGCGCGCCCGATCGAGCGCCCGCGGCAACGGGCAGGCTGGCGCGGATCGACGTGCCGGCGCCGACCGCCGACGTCACGTCCAGCCGACCGCCGATCGCGAGCATCCGGTGCCGCATGCCGGCCAGGCCGTGATGACCGGCGCCGATGGCTCGTGTGTCGAAGCCCGCGCCGTCGTCGTCGACGGACAGCTCGATGCGGCCGCGCTGGCGTCGCAACGTGATGCGGACGAGGTCGGCCCGTGCGTACTTCTGGATGTTGGTCAGCGACTCCTGGACGATCCGATAGACCGCGAGCGCGGGCTCGCCGGTGAGTCGGATCGACGGGTCGAGCGTCACGCTCACGCGGCCCGCGAAGCGCATCCGATGCGAGGCGATCAGCTGTTCGAGCGCCGGGACCAGGCCGAGGTGGGTGAGCACGGTCGGGTGGAGCTCCTCGACGACCCGGCGCTTGAACTCGATGCCCTGGGTCAGCACCCGCTGCAGCGCGGCCAGCCGGTCCGCGATCGCGGGGTCGTGGCTCACCGGCTGCGCGGCCATCCAGGCCACGTCGAGCCGGGCCGCCGTGAGGATCGCGCCCAGCTCGTCGTGGAGCTCGCGGGCCAGTGCGGCCCGCTCGGCCTCGCGCGTCCGCTGCAACCACACCGCGAAGCGGGCCTCGTCGGTGGAACCGGCAGCCAAGGATGGGTCTTCGACGCGTCGTGAGGTGGGAGAGGGGCTCGAGGCGGGCACGATGGTTGCATCTCCATGGCAGCACCCCGACACGCTGGGGCTGTGCGACCCAAGTCAGCAATTACGGTGCCCGTCAGGAGAACGACCGACATGAACACCTCACAGAGCAGCACCAGCCGCAAGATCCGGGTCGTCATCTGCGACGACCATCCGATCGTTCGAGCCGGCTTCCGGCAGTTCCTGAGCGGTCAGCCGGACATGGAGAGCGTCGAGGAGGCCCCCAGCGGCCGCGAGGCGCTCGATCTGGTCCGCAACGACGCCTGCGACGTCATGCTTCTCGACATCTCGATGCCGGGGCAGAACGGCGTCGACGTGCTGCGTGCGATCCGGCTCCGCAAGCCGGAGCTGCCGGTGCTGATGCTGTCCTCCTTTCCGGAGCAGCACTACGCGCTCCAGATGCTCAAGCTCGGCGCATCGGGCTACCTGCCCAAGGACTGCGAGCCCGCCGACCTGCTGCGCGCGATCCGTTCGGTCGCCCAGGGCCGGCGCTTCGTGAGCGAGGCGGTCGGCGATCTGCTCGCCAACGGGCTCGGCGCGCACGGTGACGAGCCGCCGCACACCCAGCTCTCCGACCGTGAGCTGCAGGTCTTCCTGCGGCTGGCCAAGGGCGAGTCGGTGACCGCGATCGCCAACGTGCTGAACCTCAGCTTCAAGACGATCAGCACCTATCGCTCCCGTGTGCTGGAGAAGCTCAACCTGCGCTCGAACAGCGACGTGACCTACTACGCGATGAAGAACGGACTGATCCAGTAGTCCCGGCCGGCAACGGCGCGGGCCGCGCTCGTCGCGTGCGCCACGCGGCTGCCCGTCAGTGGACGGTGCAGTGTCCGCGGCGCAGGAAGTCGAAGAGTTCGTCGAGCTCGATGGACTTGTCGAACACGGCCGCGCCGAGCGCCTCGCAGTGCCTGCGGACGGCGTCGCTGGCATGGTTGGTCAGCACGATCCGACGCGGGACCGCGCCGACGACGAGCGGTGCGCGCCCGAGCGCGTCGAGCAGCCCCATGCCGCTGCCCCCGCGCAGCGCCAGGTCCAGCAGCACGAGGTCGCAGCGGTTGTCGCGAAGCCAGGCGAGGGCATCCGGCGCCGATTCGGCGAAGGCGACGACCCGGACCCCACTGAAGGCGGCGAGCATGGGGATGAGACGGCTGCGTACCAGCGCCGAGTCCTCGACCATCAGAGCGATCATCGTCCCGTCCTGCCTCGTGCCATCCGGCGCCGCCGGCCCTGCCCCGTCACCTCCTGCAATCTAGCCACGCGGGAGGCGCGGCGGTGTCGGAGCACGACCCGGTGCCGGGTGGGAGGCGGATCGCGGCGTCCCGCCTTCAGAGCTGCGAGCGGATGACGTGGGACGCGGCTTCGTAGAGGCGTTGGCCTCGCGAGCGGCGCCGCCACGCCTCGAAGGTCACCCGCCGTGCGCGCCCGAGGTCGGTGTCGAACAGCCCGATCTGGCGGGCGGCGAAGCTCGGGTCGTAGACGTTGAGGTTGGATTCGTCGTTCAGCCTGAACGACCGGTTGTCGAAGTTCGTCGAGCCGACCGAGACCCACCAGTCGTCGACGATCAGCACCTTCCAGTGGAACTGACAGGGCTCGTACGCATGGATGCGGACGCCGCCGCGCAGCAGCCGCCCCCACATGTACTGCGACGCCCGCCGCGCGATCGCGGAGTCCGTGCGCCGCCCGGGCACCAGCACCGTGACCGAGACGCCGCGCCGTACCGCGGCGAGCAGCGCGTCCACCGTCATCGCGTCCGGAACGAAGTACGCGGTCGCGATGCGCAGCGAGCGCGTCGCGCAGACCAGGGCGTAGTTGATCATCAGGTGCATGCTCTCCGCGCCGCCCGAGGGTGAGCTGACGAACACCTGCGCGGCGCTCGTGCCCGCGGGCTCGAGCGCGGGGAAGTACCGGTCGCCGTGCAGTAGCTCGCCCCGCCCCTTGATCCAGTTGTCGAGGAACGCCGCCTGGAGCTGCGCGACCACCGGGCCCTCGAGCCGGTAGTGCGTGTCGCGCCAGTGATCGGGCTGCGCTGCGTCGCCGTCCCAGGCGTCGGCGATGCCTACGCCGCCGGTGAATCCGACCCGACCGTCCACCACCAGCAGCTTGCGGTGGGTCCGGTTGTTCAGGCGGGTCAGGTGCGGCCAGCGGGGCGGGTGATAGCGCACGATCCGGACGCCGCAGTCCTCCAGCCAGGCGAGCAGCGAAGCGTCGATCGGCTTCGAGCCGACCCAGTCCAGCAGCACGTGGACGGGCACGCCCGCGCGGGCGCGTTCGGCGAGCGCGCGCGCGAAGCGGTCTCCCACGTCCCCGCTCCAGTAGATGAAGGTCTCGAACGTGACCGACCTGCGGGCCGCCGCGATCGCGTCCAGCATCGCCGGGAAGATCTCCCGCCCGTTGACGAAGGTATCGATGCGATTGCCGTGCAGCACGGTCGGCCCGAACAGCACCGACAGCACCCGGGTGTAGGCGGGGTCGTCGGAGCCGTACAGGCGGACGACCTGCTTCTGGATGCGCTTCTCGGCCTGCGCGAGGTTGGCGACGACGAGCAGCACCAGTGCCGCGACCGCCGCGCCGCCGGCCGCGACCCAGAGCCATGGCAGTGCGTCCGATGTCATTGCGTCCGATGCATCGCGTCGAGGTCGAGCGTCACCCTGCGGAGGCGCTGCAACGGCCGTGCCTGTGCCGGCCGTCCGCGACCCGGGCGTGCTCCTTGCAAGACGGTCCGCATGATCGAACGAATCGTCGGGTTGGGTTCCGAATACGTGGGGACGCTGGCCGCGCTCGCCCGCACCGAGGCCGCCGAGGATGCAGCGAGGCTGCGCACGGCCGCGACGGCGACGCTGCTCGCGGTCCTGGTCTGCGCGCTCGGGCTGGCGTGGCTGAACATCGCCGTGCTCCTGTGGCTGCTCACGACGCCATGGGCGATTCCCGGCGCGTTCGCGATCGCCGCGGTGGCCGGGGTCGCCGGCATCGTGATGCTGGCCGGCGCGCGGCGCGCGCTGGGCACGCTGCATCCGATGCAGGCGACACGCCGGGTGCTCGCCGCGGAGATCGGTGGCCGGGAACCGGGCGCACCCCCTCTCGACTCGGCGCCGATGAATGCCGAAGAGGCGGGCCTTCGACTGCGGTCCCTTCGCGCCGCGCTGCGCGAGACCGTCTCCCTGGGCCGTGGCGCCTCGGCCGATCCCGCGGCGGCCGTTGCGCCGCCGCGCTTCGAGCCGCGCAGCCGGACGATGCGCAGCGCGATGTGGCTGTGGCGCACGATCCCGAGAGTGCCTGCCGGTACCGCGATCACCGGCGCGCTCGGGGTGCTCGCCGTCAGCAGTCCGCGCCTGCGCCGCCTGCTCGCGATGCTCGCCCTCGTGCGCAATCTGGGCGGCCATGCACGGCCGGCTCCGCGTGGTGGCGCCCGCTCCGGTGGCCCGTTCCCCTTCCTGCACTGATCGCGTGACGGAGTCGTGTCGGATGCCCGCCCCGGTCACCTTCCACTACGCCCTGCGGTTCTCGTGCGAAGCCGAACCGGGCGCGAGGGTCCTGCTCGCCGTGCTGCCGGCCTGCACCCATCACCAGCAGCTCGTCTCCGAGCAGCTGAGCGTCCACGGTGCGGACGCGCGGTCGGTCGTCACCGAAGCCGCGACCGCGACCCGGTATCTTCGCGTCACGGCCCGTGGCGGGCGGCTGGACGTCGAGCTCGATGCGCGTGTCCGACTGCTGCTGGCCGAGCCCGGCGGCGGCCTGGTTCGGCGTGACGCGTGCGGGGCGATGCAGTGGGGCGAGTCCGAGTCGCTGCACTTCCTGCTGCCCAGTCGCTGGTGCCCCTCCGATGCGCTGGTGGACCTCGCCACGCGCGAGTTCCTGCAGATCGATCGGCCGTACGAGCGGATGCGCGCGGTCGAGCGCTGGGTCCGACGCCGCGTCCGACTGCTGCCGACCCGGTGTGCGGCAGACCCGCTGCCCGAAGCGGGCGCGTCCCGGACCGACCCGTGCGACGTGCGAGAGGCGCTCGGACGCGGCGCCGGCACGGCGACCGAACTCGCGCACCTGGTCATCGCGCTGTGCCGTGCGGCGCGACTGCCTGCGCGGTTCGTCACGACCGTGCCGATCGGCCGGCCGGCCGACGCGCTGCATCCGTGGGTCGAGGTGCTGGTCGAGGATGCCTGGCTCGCCCTCGAGCCGAGCCGTCGCATGCCACGCACCGGGCTGATGCGGCTCGGAACAGGGCGCGACGCGGCCGACGTGCCGGTGCTCATCGCCCATGGCGACATCGCCGATCGCGCGGTGGTCGCGTCGCTCACGCCCGAGCAGGCGTCGCTCGAAGCGCTGCACGAGCGGGACCGCGGGATCGAAGCGATCTGCGCGGCCACGCTCGGCAGCCTCGGCGATGCGACGCGCTGGCGTCAGGAGGCGCGGCTCGCGGCCCGCCATCCCGAGACCGCCGTGGCCGAGGACGCGCGCCCGGCGCCGTCCCGCATCGCTGCCGCCGCCGCGCGTGCCGCCGTGTCCGCGCCCCGCGAGTCCGGGCACGCGTTCATCTTCGCCCCGGGTCCGTCGTCGCGCCTGACGACATCCGAGGGCCCCGTTCGATCCGAATCCAACTAGGAGTCTCATCATGACCCGCTTGCACCTGTCCTCAGAACGCCCCCGGACCCGACTGCTGCTGGCCGCGCTCGTCGCGTCGAGCGCGTTGCTCGCCGCCTGCGACCGCAGCACCGAGGGATCGGGCTCGAGCACCTCGGGCACCACGCCCCCCGCCACGACGCCGCAGGCGGCTCCCGGCACGACGCCGGGCACGACACCGGGCACGACACCGGGCATGACGCCCGGCAGCACCGGTTCGGGCGGTGCGAGCGGCACGATGCCGGGGTCGTCCACCCCGGGCAGTGCGGGCGGCAACGCCCCGAGCGGCGCGAGCGGTGCCACGGGGACCGGCGGCGCCGCCAGCGGCACGTCCGGCAGCGGGATGGGGGGCGCACCGGGTGCCGCTCCGGGGACGTCCTCCACCGACGGCACGTCCAGCGGTACGACCAAGCGCTGAGGCGCCGCGCGCGATGCCCGTCCCCGTCGCAGGCGCGGCGTGGATGTTCGCGCTGGCGGGCGGGGTCGGGGCGACCGATCCGCGTCGGTCCGTGCCCGGCCGGATCGCGGCCGCCAGTCCCGGCTCGACGGTCATCAGCCGGGCTCGCAGCGGGGCCCGCATCGCCGACGTGCCGGCTCAGCTCGGCCGCGCGCCCGCCCGGCGCTACGACGCGGTCCTGATGACCATCGGTGGCAACGACGCACTGCGTCGCGTTCACCGCCGCGAACTCACCCGGCACGCGCGGCGTGCCGTCCTGACGGCGCGTCGGTTCGCACCGGAGGTGATCGTGGCATCGAGCGCGAACCTCGGCGCGTCGCCGATCGTGCCGTGGCCGATCACCCGACTGCTCGAAGTGCGCACCCGGGTCGTGCGCGACGCGCTGCGCGAAGCCTGCGCCTGCGAAGGCGTGCGTTTCGTGGACTTCTTCCGGCCGCTGCGCTGCGATCCGTTCGCCCGCGACCCCGAGCGCTACTTCAGCCAGGACGGCGTGCACCCGAGCGATGCCTGCTACGACCTGTGCTTCCGGGTGATCGAGCACCAGACTGCCCTCGCGGCGAGGCTCGCGCGGCGCGTGAGGGCGGGCTGAAAAAAAACGCCCCGCGCAGGCGGGGCGAAACCTCGCGTCCAAAGAGAACCGACGAGGCAGGGAAGGGGCACGACCCGGCGGGTCGCGCGACGCGCCGGGCGCACGCGCCGGCGATCCACGCGGGTGATTCGATTCCCATCGCTGTCTCGATGCACGGAAGGGATGCAGGAGGCGTGCCCGGGCCGGCCGAGGGGGGCTGCGGCCCTGCGACGCCTGGAACGCCCCGCGAGCGCCTCGCCCAGGCGAAGCCGGCAGTTTCGACCGATCCGTCGGGAAAACCTTGCACACACCGGGCGGCCTGCCCGCGCACGGGTGCGCCCGCCGACCGGGTCGGGCGCTGCCGGGAGCCGGCTGGGCCGGGAACGGAAACTGCCGAGTACCCGACGCGGCCCGTCGGCCGCGGGGAGGCAGCATGGCGCACGACGACCGGCACGACGGTCCCGCCGGGAAAACGGGACCGACCGCGGGACCGACCGCGGGACCGACCGACGAGGACACCCGCCGCTGGGGATACGACCCCGCCAACGACCGGCCGGCGCGCGGGATCGGGGAACGCCGCCCGGGGCCCGACGGCACCCTGGACGCAGATCACGATCCCGGTCGCGACGATCACCTCGCGACCGGCAGCGGAGGGGGCGACTGGGAGTCGAGCGCTGCGGGCATCGGCGAGCGGCGGGGGCCGATCGACCCCGATCAGCCCTTCGAGCTCAGCCCCCGTCCGGGCGACGCACTGGCCGGTCGGTCGGCCGAGGTCGCGCCGCACGCCGATGCCGGATCGACCGCGCGGGCCGACGCGGGGCCGCCCCACGAGACCGGCGACCCGCAGGCGGCCGACGCGGCCTTTCAGGACGACATCCGGGCGCGCCTCGCCCGCGAGCCCGATCTGGACGCGGGCGACGTGTCGGTGACCGTGGAGGACGGCACCGTGACGCTCGTGGGAACCGTGGCCGATCGGCCGACCAAGCACGCGATCGAGTCGCTGGTCGATCGGTGTCCGGGTGTGCGCCGGATCGACAACCGGATCAAGGTGATGCGCGGCGGCCTCCCGCCCGATCCCGACGCCCCGCCCACGCCCCGGCCGTCGGTGCCCGCCGATTCGCCGACCGCGCGCGACGAGGCCCGTGGCCGCCACAGCGAGCCGACGTCCGACCGGTCGGGGTACTACGGCTGAGGGGAGCCAGGGGGACGGGCGCCCCGATCAGAACACCTGTTCGCGCACCTGCTCGCCGCGTTCCCCGGTGCCGAGGCCATCCTCGGCGACACCGAGCGAGGCCACGCCCTGGCCGGGTCGTGTCTCGGCGTAGTACCAGTCTCCGTTCTGCTGGACGACACCGGCCGGGGGCTCGACGGGCCGGTCCGGCACGCCCTTGAGCGCCACCGCCATGTAGTTGATCCAGATCGGCAGCGCGAGCCCGCCGCCGGTCTCGCGATCGCCGAGCTTGCGCGGCTGGTCGAAGCCGACCCAGGCGACCCCCGCCACCTTCGGCGAATACCCGGCGAACCACGCGTCGTGGGAGTCGTTGGTGGTGCCGGTCTTGCCCGCGAGATCGGTGCGCTTGAGCCGCAGCGCCGCCGTCGCGGTGCCCTTGCGGACCACGTCGCGCATCAGACCGTCCATCAGGAACGCGTTGCGTGCGTCGATGGCGCGCAGCGCCTCGTCACCGGCCTTGCCCGGTCGGGCCTGCGCGAGCACCTTGCCGCTGGCATCGGTCACCCGGGCGATCAGGTAGGGCTCGACCCGATAGCCGCCGTTGGCGAAGACGGCGATGCCGCCGACCATCTGCCAGGGCGTCACCGCGCCCGCGCCGAGCGCCATCGTGAGGTAGGCCGGATGCCGCTCGGCGTCGAAGCCGAAGCGGGTCACGTAGTCCTGCGCGTACTGCGGGCCGATCGCCTGCAGCAGCCGGATCGACACCATGTTCTTGGACTTCGCCAGCGCGGTGCGCATGGTGATCGGGCCGTCGAACTTGCCGTCGTAGTTCTTGGGTTCCCAGATCTGCCCGCCGGTGACGGCGGCGTCCACGATCACCGGCGCGTCGTTGATGACGGTGCTGGTCATGAAGCCCTTCTCGAGCGAGGCCGAATAGATGAACGGCTTGAAGCTCGAGCCCGGCTGGCGCCACGCCTGGGTGACCCGGTTGAACTTGTTGCGGTTGAAGTCGAAGCCGCCGACCATCGCGCGGATCGCGCCGTCGCCGGTGTCCGCCGACACGAACGCCGCCTGCACCTCAGGCACCTGCGTGACTTCCCAGCCCTTCGGGCCCTCGGTGACGCGGATCACCATGCCGGGCTTGAGCCGGCGGGCCGCCGGCGCCTTCTCGGACAGCCACGGCGCCACCAGCTTGAGCCCGTCGCCGACGATCTCGATCGACTGTCCGCGGCTGCGCGCGACACGGATCGACTTGGGCTCCACCGACGTGACGACCGCCGGCAGGAAGTCGTCGATCTCGCCGGCCTCGAGCAGCGCCTCCTCGATCTTCTCGCCGCGGCGTTGCGGATCGGGCGGCAGATCGACCTGCGCCTCGGGGCCGCGGAAGCCGTAACGCCGGTCGTAGTCCAGCACGCCCTGGCGAACCGCGGCGTTGGCCGCCCGCTGGTCCTCCGCGAGCACCGTCGTGTAGACGTTCAGACCGCCGACGTAGGTCTCGTCCCGGAACTGCTCGTAGGCGAGCATCCGCGCGAACTCGGCCACGTACGGCGCCTTGACGGCGAAGTCGCCGCGGTCGGGCTGCAGCCGCGGCTCCTCCTTCAGCGCGGCCTGATACTGCTCGTCGGTGAGGAAGCCGAGCGAGCGCATGCGGCCCAGCACGTACTGCTGACGGATCCGCGCCCGCTTGGGGTTCACCACCGGGTTGTAGGCCGAAGGGGCCTTGGGCAGGCCGGCGAGCATCGCGGCCTCGGCGGCCGTGATCTTCGCGAGCGGCTTGCCGTAATAGATCTGCGCGGCCGATGCGAAGCCGTAGGCACGCTGCCCCAGGAAGATCTGGTTCAGATAGATCTCGAGGATCTGCTCCTTCGTGAGCTGGCTCTCGATCTTCAGGGCGAGCAGGATCTCGTAGATCTTGCGCGTGTAGCTGCGCTCGTTCGACAGGAAGAAGTTGCGCGCGAGCTGCATCGTGATCGTGCTGGCGCCCTGCGACTTGCCGCCGGCCGCCACGTTCGCGAGGGCCGCGCGCGCGATGCCCAGCAGGTCCACGCCGCTGTGCTCGAAGAACCGGTCGTCCTCGGCGGCGAGGATCGCGTGCTTCATGACCTGCGGCACGTCCTCGATCCGGGCGACGCTGCGCCGTTCCTCGCCGAACTCGCCGATCAGCACGCCGTCGGCGGTCCAGATGCGCAGCGGCACCTTCGGGCGGTAGTCGGTCAGCACGTCGAGCGAGGGGAGCCGGTCGGCCGCGAGGATCGCCGACAGCCCGAGCGTCAGGGCGGCGGCGACCGCCAGCGCGAGCGGCACGACCACCAGCACCGTGAGGAGGGTCAGCAGACCGAAACCCCGGTCGCGCCGCGAGCGGGCGAACGGAGCGAGGCGCTTGCGCACTGCCTTCATGGGGGGCCAGAGGGTCGAACAGGTGCCGATTATAGGGCTCGCCGACCCCGTCCACGCCCGACCCCCAGCGTGGCCGGACGCCCGGATCGACCGCTTCAGGGGGTCAGGCGACGAGTGGAGCAGGGGGGTCGACCGGCGGGTTCCGGACCGGGTAAATGCAACAGCGAAAAGCTTTACAGTGTGTCGACGCTGTTGTTAGGATCTCATCCTAATTCTGCAATCTCGTCGTAAGATCCTGTTTTATGACACTTTTTTCCACCTGACAAGACCGAGGCGCACGTGGCAGTCAGCCTTCAGGGCCTCTTCAGACGCGGTTCCCAGCCCATCCTGGGAGTCGACGTCAGCGCATGCAACGTCAAGCTCGTCGAGCTGGTTCCAGGTGGAAAGACGGGCATGCGCCTCGAGCGGTACGCGATCGAGCCGATCGAGCGGGGGGCCATCGTCGACGGCAACGTCGAGAAGCCCGAAGCGGTCGCCGACGCCCTGCTGCGCGCGATCCGGCGCACGGGGACCAAGACCCGCCTCGCCGCGATGGCCCTGCCGTCGTCGGCCGTGATCGCCAAGCGAATCTCGCTGCCGGCCGGTCTCCACGAGGAGGACTACGAGCTGCAGGTGGAGAACGAGGCCAGCCAGTACATCCCGTTCTCGATCGACGAGGTCAACCTCGACTTCCAGATCCTGGGCCCCGGCGCGCAGTCCGAGGAAGACGTCGAGGTGCTGCTGGCGGCCTCGCGCAAGGAGAAGGTCGAGGATCGTGTCGCGATCGCCGAGATGGCCGGCCTCAAGCCGGTGGTGATCGACGTCGAGCCCTTCGCGGCGCGCACGTCGATCGATCACGTCACGCGCTTCCTGCCCAACCAGGGCGAGGGCATGATCCTCGCGGTCTTCGACGTCGGTCAGACCACGACGAACCTGACCGTCGTGCTCAACGGCCAGACGGTCTTCGAGCGCGACCAGACCTTCGGCGGCAGCCAGCTTACCCAGGACATCGTCCGCCTCTACGGCCTGACCCTCGAGGAGGCCGAGCTCAAGAAGAAGAGCGGGGATCTGCCGGACAACTACGCGAGCGAGCTGCTCGCGCCGTTCGTCGAGCAGGGTGCCACCGAGGTCGCGCGCTCGCTGCAGTTCTTCTTCACCTCGACGCCGTTCACGCGGGTCGACCGCATCTTCCTTGCGGGCGGCTGCGCGGTGACCGCGGGCCTCGCCGAGGCGGTCGCCGAGCGCACGCAGGTGCCCACCGAGATCATGAGCCCGTTCCAGGGCATGGAGGTCGCGGGCGGCATCCGCGAACGTCAGCTGCGCCTCGATGCGCCCGCGCTGATGGTCGGATGCGGTCTCGCGATGCGGAGGTTCGACGTATGAGCGCCGGCGCCAAGATGGGCAAGGTCGGGCTCGCACCGGCCACCGAGATCGTCGACCAGACGGTGCGCAAGCTGGCGCCGATCCGGATCAACCTGCTGCCGCACCGCGAGATGAAGCGCGAGCGGCGCAAGAAGGACTTCGTCAGTCTCGCCGGTCTGGTCGGCATCGCCGGTGCGGTCGCCGCGTTCGCCGGCGGCTTCGCCATCAACCAGCAGATCACGGCGCAGCAGGAGCGCAACGCGTTCATCGTCGCCGAGAACGCGAAGCTCGATGCCGAGATCGCGGAGATCAAGACGCTGCGCGACGAGATCGCCGCGCTCAAGGCCCGCCAGCAGGCCGTCGAGAATCTGCAGAGCGACCGGACCGCGCCGGTGCGCCTGTTCGACGAGCTGGTGCGGCTCACGCCCGAGGGCGTCTACCTGCGACAGCTCAAGCAGGACGATTCGCGCGTGACCCTCTCCGGGCATGCGCAGACGAACGAGCGCGTCGCCGAGCTGCTGCGCAACCTCGCCGAGCGCAGCCCGCTGCTCGAGCGCCCCGAACTCGGCGAGATCAAGGAGATCGCGCTGCCGCCGGTCGCCGGCTCGCGCGAAGGTCGCAAGATCTACGAGTTCTCGCTCAACACGCTGATGAAGCGCGCCGCGCCGCCGACCGACGCCAAGCCCGCCGCACCGCGCGCCCAGGGCGACGGTCCGGTCAAGCTCGGCGCGCTGCGCTGAGGCACGCGAGACGCACATGGCCAACCTCTCCCTCAAGTTCGATTTCACCCAGGTCGCCGCGCAGTTCCAGGGCCTCAAGGGCCGGCATGCCGGCCTGTGGCCCGCGCTGCCGCG
>Ga0105105_10000169_pt1 | contig 31083 bp, 30 predicted proteins | sample PPLLaktember2015_4_FD_79108 | JGI IMG/M metagenome (GOLD analysis project Ga0105105, IMG submission 79108) | Freshwater sediment microbial communities from Prairie Pothole Lake near Jamestown, North Dakota, USA - PPLs Lake P8 Core (1) Depth... | ecosystem: Environmental > Aquatic > Freshwater >...
ACCGCGGCCCGATCGACGCGATCGTCTACGGCGCCCGGCAGACCTGGGACATGTCGTGGTTCTCGCTGCGGATGCTCGGCAAGATGCTCACCGGCGACCTGTCCTGGCGCAACCTGAGCGGGCCGGTCGCGATCGCGGACTACGCGGGGCAGTCCGCCAAGGTGGGCGTCTACGCCTATGTCGCGTTCCTCGCGCTCATCAGCGTGAGTCTCGGCGTCCTGAACCTGCTGCCCGTGCCGGTGCTCGACGGAGGGCATTTGGTATATTACGGCCTCGAAGCGATCAAGGGCCGACCGCTCTCCGATCGCTTCATGCAGGTCACCCAGAAGGCAGGTCTGGTCGCCATCGTCGGGCTGATGGCCGTGGCCCTGTTCAACGATCTGAGCAGGCTGTTCGGCGGGTGACACGCCGGGGGGCCCGCCGGCCCACCCGGGAGTTTCATGCGTCCGTTCGCGAAAACCGTGTTCGCGCTCGTCGCGAGCATGCTTGCCCCGCTCGCCTGGGCCTTCGATCCCTTCACCGTCCGTGACATCCGGCTCATCGGCGTGCAGCGCGTCGAGCCCGGCACCGTGTTCGGCTATCTGCCGATCAAGGTCGGCGAGCGACTCGACGACCAGCGCGCCTCGCAGGCCGTGCGCGCGCTCTATGCCACCGGCCTCTTCAACGACGTGCGGCTCGAGGTCGAGGGCGAGGTGCTCGTCGTCTACATCGAGGAGCGACCGTCGATCGCCAGCGTCGAGGTCAGCGGCTCGCAGGACATCTCCAGCGAGCAGATGCTCAAGGCGCTCAAGGACCTCGGTCTGGCGGAGTCGAGGATCTTCGACCGGGCACTGCTCGATCGCGCCGAGCAGGAGGTCAAGCGCCAGTACCTGGCCCGCGGGAAGTACGCCGCGAAGGTCACGTCGACGGTCACGCCCATCGAGCGCAATCGCGTCGCCATCTCGATGGCGATCGACGAGGGCGCGGATGCCCGGATCACGCAGATCCGCATCGTCGGCAACAAGGCCTTCACCGAGTCCACGCTGATCGACCAGCTGCAGCTGTCGACGCCGACCTGGCTGTCCTGGTACACGAAGACCGACCAGTACGCTCGCGAGAAGCTGGCGGGGGACCTCGAGCGCCTGCGCTCGTACTACCTGAATCGCGGCTACCTCGAGTTCTCGATCGACTCCACGCAGGTCTCGATCGACCCGGACCGCGAGGGCGTCTACATCACGGTCAACATCACCGAGGGCGAACGCTTCAGCGTCACCGGCTTCAAGTTCAGCGGCAACACGCTCGGCCGGGAGCCGGAGCTCGAGAAGCTGATGCTGGTGCGCGAAGGCGACGTCTTCAACGGTCAGCGCCTGGCCGAGTCGACGCGGGCGATGACCGAGATCTTCGGGTCGATCGGTTACGCGTTCGCCAACATCAACGCGATTCCGGAGGTCGATCGCGAGAAGCGCACGGTCTTCTTCAACATCACCGTCGACCCGGGCCGCCGCGCGTACGTCCGCCGAATCAACGTCTCGGGCAACGCGCGCAGCCGCGACGAGGTGGTGCGCCGCGAGCTGCGGCAGTTCGAGAGCGCCTGGTACGACACCGACAAGATCCGGCTGTCCCGCGAGCGCCTCACGCGGCTGGGGTACTTCACCGACGTCACCATCGACACCGTGCCGGTGCCGGAGGCGCCCGACCAGGTCGACCTCAACGTCAACGTCAACGAGCGCTCCACCGGGACCTTCCTGATCGGCGTGGGCTTCTCCAGCACCGACAAGCTGATCCTGACCGCCTCGGTGTCCCAGCAGAACTTCCTCGGCACCGGCAAGTCGATCGGCCTGAACATGAACACCGGTCGGACGCAGCGTTCGATCACCCTGACCAGCACCGATCCGTACTTCACTGCCGACGGCGTCTCGCGCAGCTTCGATCTCTTCTCGCGGCGCTTCAATGCCGACGAACTCGGGCTGGGCGACTACGTCCTCGAGACGCAGGGCATCGGACTGCGCTTCGGCATCCCGTACACCGAGGTCGATCGCGTCACCTTCGGCGTCTCGTACGAGCGCAACAACATCACCCTGGGGTCGAACCCGCCGGCGCGCTACCGCGAGTATGTCGATGCGTACGGCGAGAGCAGCTGGGCCGCCCTCGGGCAGATCGGATGGTTCCGCGACGAGCGCGACAGCCCGCTCACGCCGACCCGCGGCCTCTACATGGGCGGGAACGTCGAGTTCACGCTGCCGGTCGGCGATCTGCGCTACACGCGGGCCAACTTCGACACCCAGTACTACAAGCCGATCACCAAGGACTACACGATCGGGCTCTACGGCTCGGTGGCGCGGGGCTGGGCGCTCGGCGGCAATCCCTATCCGCTGTTCAAGAACTACTACGCCGGCGGCATCGGCTCGGTCCGCGGCTTCGAGGCGGCCAGTCTCGGTCCGCGCGACGCCGACGACTTCCCGCGCGGCGGTCAGTCCAAGGTCGTCGCGAGCGCCGAGTTCCTGTTCCCGCTGCCCGGCGCGGGCAACGATCAGCAGGTGCGGCTGTTCACCTTCCTGGACGTCGGCAACGTGTGGGCCGACACCATCGACCTGAGCGAGCTGCGCTACTCGACGGGCCTCGGCCTGAACTGGCTGTCCCCGCTCGGTCCGCTGAAGCTGTCGATCGGCTACCCGATCAACAAGCAGCCCGGAGACCGCACGCAGCGCTTCCAGTTCCAGATCGGGACAGGGTTCTGAGGCCGACCGTGCCGCCGGACGATATGCGAGAATGCGCGCGCCGCAAGACGCCTGCCGACCGGGCGCGCGGTGCCCCGAGGGACTGATTCGATGAACAAGCTCGTCCGGCTCGCCGCAGCGGGCATCCTGCTCGCCACCACGACGGTCGCGGTCGCGCAGCAGGACGCGCCGCCCAAGATCGGCTACGTGAGCCTCGAGCGGATCATCCGCGAGTCCGCCGCCGCGAAGTCCGCGCAGGAACGCATCCAGCAGGAGTTCTCCCGCCGCGACAAGGACCTGCAGGAGATGGCTGCCCGCCTCAAGCAGACCTCCGAGAAGCTCGAACGCGATGCGACCGTCATCGCCGAAGGCGAGCGGCAGCGCCGCCAGCGCGAGCTCGCCGATCTCGATCGGGAGTTCCAGCGCAAGCAGCGCGAGTTCCGTGAAGACATCAACCAGCGCCGCAACGAGGAGCTGGCGACCGTGATCGAGCGGGCCAACCGCGTGATCCGCCAGATGGCCGAGCAGGAGCGGTACGACGTGATCATCCAGGACGCCGTCCATGTGTCGCCGCGCATCGACGTGACCGAGAAGGTGCTGCGCGCGCTGAACGCGGCGAAGTAGGGCGGGTCCGTGCACCGAGCGCTGCCCGTTCCGGTCTCCGTCGACGCCATCGCCGAGCGGCTCGGCGGCACGGTCAGCGGCGACGGTGACCGGCGCATCGCGCGGCTCGCCTCCCTGGACGCCGCCGGCGCGGACGCGGTCTCGTTCCTGTCCGGGCGGCGCCACGCGCGCAGCGCCCGCGCGAGCGGCGCCGCCGCGCTGATCGTCTCGCCCGCGCTGCAGGACGAGGCGCCCGAGGGCGCCGCGCGCATCCTCGTCGACGATCCCTACGTCGCCTATGCGCGCCTGTCGCAGTGGTTCGAGGCCTTGCTCGCCCCCGTACAGGGCCCGGCGTCGATCGACCCCGGGGCGCGCGTCGATACCGGCGCGCGGCTCGGTGCGGGCGTCGCCGTGGGGCCGGGCGCCTCGATCGCGGCCGGTGCCCGCATCGGCGACGGCTGCCGGATCGGTGCCGGCTGCGCGGTCGGGGAGGGTGCCTCGATCGGCGCCGGCTCGATCCTGCATCCGAACGTGGTCGTCTACGCGGGCGTGACCATCGGCGCCCGGGCGGTCGTGCACGCCGGCACCGTGATCGGCGCCGACGGCTTCGGATTCGCGCCCTCGCGGGCGGGATTCGTGAAGATCGCGCAGCTCGGCTCGGTGCGCATCGGCGACGACGTCGAGATCGGCGCGAACTGCGCGATCGACCGCGGCGCCCTCGACGACACCGAGATCGCCGACGGCGTGAAGATCGACAACCTCGTCCAGGTCGGCCACAACGTGCGGATCGGCGCCCACACCGTGATCGCCGGCTGCGTCGGCATCGCCGGCAGCGCCACCATCGGCGCGCGCTGCATGATCGGCGGCGGGGTCGGCATCTCCGGCCACATCGAGATCTGCGACGGTGCGATCATCGGCGGCTTCTCGCTCGTCGAGCGCAGCGTCGACGAACCCGGCTTCTACACAGGCGCCTGGCCGCTGCAACCCCACGTGCAGTGGGAGCGGACGGCGGCGACCCTCAAGCAGCTGCCCCGGCTGCGGCAGCGCCTGCGCGGGCTCGAAGCCCGCTCGGGCGAGCCCAAGGACTCCGAATGACCACCATCGACATCCGCGGCATCCTCGAATACCTGCCGCACCGCTATCCGTTCCTGCTGATCGACCGCGTGCTCGAGCTCGAGCCCGGCAAGCGCATCGTGGCGATCAAGAACGTCACCATCAACGAGCCGTACTTCGTCGGGCACTTCCCGCACATCCCGGTGATGCCGGGCGTGCTGATGATCGAGGCGCTCGCGCAGGCCGCCGGCGTGCTCTCCTTCGAGACGCTCGGGCGCAAGTCAGACGCGAGTTCGGTGTTCTATTTCGTCGGCATCGACGGCGCGCGCTTCAAGCGGCCGGTCGGTCCCGGCGACCAGCTGCGACTCGAGGTCGAGATCATGCGGTTCGCCAAGTCGATCTCGAAGTTCCGGGGCGTCGCGACGGTCGACGGCCAGGTCGCCGCCGAAGCCGAGCTGATGTGCACGCTGCGTGACGTGGCCCCGCCGCAGACGGCCGCCGCGGCTCGCCAGGCGGGCGACTGACCATGGCGCGCGTTCATGCGAGCGCCGTCGTCGATCCGGGCGCCGAGCTCGACGACGACGTGGAGGTCGGCCCCTTCGCCGTGATCGGCGCGGGCGTGCGGATCGCGGCCGGCACCCGGATCCTCGCTCATGCGACCGTCGAGGGACCGACGACGCTCGGCCGGGGCAACGTCGTGCATCCGCACGCCACGATCGGCGGTCCGCCCCAGGACAAGAAGTACCGCGGCGAGCCGACGACGCTGGAGATCGGCGACGGCAACACCTTCCGCGAGTGCGTGACGGTCAACCGGGGCACCATCCAGGACACCGGCGTCACGCGGATCGGCGACGACAACTGGGTGATGGCGTACGTGCACATCGCGCACGACTGCCGGATCGGGTCGCACACCATCCTCGCCAACACGACCAACCTCGGCGGCCACGTCGAGCTGGGCGACTACGTCATCCTCGGCGGCTGCACCCAGGTCCACCAGTTCTGCAAGGTGGGCGCGCACGCGATGACCGGCACCGGCACGATCCTGCTGCACGACGTGCCGCCCTACGTCCTGGCCACCGGCAATCCGTCGGCGCCGCACGGCCTCAACACCGAGGGGCTCAAGCGGCGCGGCTTCGAGGCCGAGACGATCGCGCTCCTCAAGCGCGCGTACCGGACGCTGTACCGCTCCGAGCTGTCGCTGCAGCACGCCCGGGAGCGGCTCGAGGCCGAACTGCTCGAGCTGACCGCCCACGAGGCGGCATCGCAGGCGGCCCTGCCGGCGACGGCCCTGACGGCCGCGGAGTCGCTGCGGCTGCTGACCGGGTTCCTGGCGCGGGTCGAGCGCGGCATCGTCCGCTGAGCCGGGCGCCGTGGCGAGCCTGATCGTGGCCGAGCCCGCGTCCCCGATGCGGGTCGGCATGGTCGCCGGCGAGACCTCGGGCGACCTGCTCGCCTCGGCCGTGCTCGACGGGCTGCAGTCGCGGCTCGGCGGCCCCGCGGGCCTGCAGGCGGGTGGCATCGGCGGCCCCGCGATGGGGGCCCGCGGCTTCGATCCCTGGTGGCCCTCGGAGCGCCTCGCGGTGCGCGGCTATGCCGAGGTGCTGCGCGAGTACCCGGCGCTGCGCGCCATCCGTTCGCGGCTCCACGACCGGATGGTCAGCTGGCGGCCGGACGTCTTCGTCGGCGTCGACGCGCCGGACTTCAATCTCGACCTCGAGCGGCGTCTGCGGGAGTCGGGGATCCGGGTCGCCCACTTCATCGGCCCCTCGATCTGGGCCTGGCGCGGCAAGCGGATCGAGAAGATCCGCCGGTCGGTCGACCGGATGCTGCTGGTGTTCCCGTTCGAGCAGAAGCTCTACGACGAGGCCGGCGTGCCGGCGACCTACGTCGGCCATCCGCTCGCCGATGCGATTCCGCTGCAGGCCGACGGTCCCGCCGCGCGGCGCGCGCTCGGCCTGCCCGAGCGCGGCCAGGTCGTCGCGGTCCTGCCCGGCAGCCGGGGCGGCGAGATCACCTACATCGCGCCGGCCTTCGTCGCGACGATCGGCTGGCTCGCCCGACGTCGTCCCGACCTGGTCTTCGTGATCCCCGCCGCCACCGAGACCCTGTACGGCCGACTGCGGGCGCTGCTCGCCACGGCCGATCTGCCCTCGGGCACCGACGTGCGCCTGGTGATGGGGCGCTCGCACGACGCGATGGCCGCCGCCGACGCGGTCCTCGTCGCCAGCGGCACCGCCACCCTCGAGGTCGCGCTCTACCGCAAGCCGATGGTGATCGCCTACCGGATGGCATGGCTGAGCTTCCGGATCATGCGGCGCATGGGCTATCTGCCGTGGATCGGGCTGCCCAACATCCTGTGCAACGAGACCGTCGTGCCGGAGTTCATCCAGGACGGCGCGACGCCCGAGGCGATGGGGGCGGCGCTGCTGGCGCAGCTCGACGACCCGTCGCTCGCGGCGCGCCTCGCGGAGCGCTTCGCCGGCCTGCACGAGACGCTGCGCCGCGATTGCGCACAGCGTGCGGCCGAGGCGCTGCTCGCCATGCGACCGGCCGCACGGAGTCTCCCGCGATGAGCCGTCGTGCCGTCGCGGCGGGACAGGGCGCCTTCGCGCTCGCCTTCGATACCCGGGTGGTCTGCGGCGTCGACGAGTCCGGGCGCGGGCCGCTCGCCGGGCCGGTCGTCGCCGCCGCCGTCATCCTCGACCCCGCGCGTCCGATCGACGGGCTGCGCGACAGCAAGCAGCTCAGCGCCGCGCGGCGCGAGGCCCTCGCGGACGCGATCCGCGAGCGCGCCATCGGCTGGGCGGTGGCGCGCGCGAGCGTCGACGAGATCGACCGGTTGAACATCCTGCGCGCCTCGCTGCTCGCGATGCGTCGCGCGGTCGCCGCGCTGCCGGTCGCGCCCACGCTGGCTCGGGTGGACGGCAACCAGCCGCCGACGCTCGACTGCGCGATCGAGCTGATCATCGGCGGCGATGCGATCGAACCCTGCATCTCGGCCGCCTCGATCCTGGCCAAGACCGCGCGCGACGCCGATCTCCAGACGCTGCACGCCGCCCATCCGGGCTACGGCTTCGACCGGCACAAGGGGTATCCGACCGCCGAGCACCTCGCACTGCTCCGCAGGCTCGGCCCGTGCGACGCGCACCGCCGCAGCTTCGCGCCGGTGCGCGCGGCGATCGGGCAGGCCGGGCGATGAGCGCACCGCCGCGCCGAATCACCTCGCGCGACAATCCGCTGTTCCGGGAGTTGGCCGAGCTCGCGCATTCGGCCCGCGAACGGCGTCGGCAGGGCCGCTCCGTCCTGGAGGGCATCCACCTCTGCGAGGCCTGGCTGCAGCGCCACGGCGCGCCACGGCTGGCCGTCGCGACCGACGCGGGCCTGGCCCATCCCGAGGTCGGTCCGCTGCTCGCCCGACACGGGGTGGTGCCGACCGTCCTGGCGGCCGATCTGTTCGACGCGGTCTCGACCCTTCAGCACGGTGTCGGGCTGGTCTTCGCCGTCGACACACCGCATCCGGGGCTGCCCGCGACGATCGATGCGGATGCGGTCTATCTCGACCGGGTGCAGGATCCGGGCAACGTCGGCACGCTGCTGCGCAGCTGCGCGGCCGCCGGTGTTCGGACGGTGCTCACCGCGCCCGGTACCGCCTGGTGCTGGTCGCCGAAGGTGCTGCGTGCCGGCATGGGCGCCCATTTCCATCTCTCCATCCACGAAGCCGTGCCGTGGTCCGCGGTCCGATCCCGGCTGGCCGTCGAGGCGATCGGCACCCGGGCGCAGCACGCCGAATCGCTGTTCGAGGCCGATCTGCGGGCCCCGGCGATCTGGCTGCTCGGCAACGAGGGGGAGGGGCTGTCCGAGGAACTCGGCGCCGACGTCGCCCGCTGGGTCCGGATCCCGCAGGCCGAGGGCGTCGAATCGATGAATGTCGCGGCCGCGGCCGCGGTCTGCCTGTTCGAGCAGCGCCGTCAGCGCGCGACCCGCTGAGGAAGCCGGCCGGCCCGGCTATTCCAGGTCGAGCAAAGACAGCGCCGTCGTCGCGATCTCCTCGATCGATCGGGTGGTGGTCGACAGCCACGGGATGCCCTCGCGCTTCATCATCGCCTCCGCCTCGTTGACCTCCATCCGGCAGGTCTCCAGCGCGGCATAGCGGCTGCCGGGCCGTCGCTCGTTGCGCACCTCGGAGAGCCGCTCCGGCGAGATCGTCAGACCGAACATCTTGTTCTTGTACCGATACAGGACGTCGGGCAGGCGCCCGCGCTCGAAATCGTCGGGAATCAGCGGGTAGTTGGCTGCCTTGATGCCGTGCTGGACGGCGAGGTACAGGCTCGTCGGCGTCTTGCCGCAGCGCGAGACGCCCACGAAGATCACGTCGGCCTGCTCGAGGTCCTTGTGGAGCTGCCCGTCGTCGTGGGCCATCGAGTAGTGGATGGCCTCGATCCGCTGCTTGTAGCGGTCGGATTCGGCGACCGCGTGGAACCGCCCGATGGTGTGCGTCGACTTGACGCCGAACTCGGTCTCGAGCGGCCCCACGAAGGTCGCGATCAGGTCGAGGAACAATGCCTCGGCGGTCCGCACGATCTCGTTGATCTGCGGGTTGACCAGCGTGCTGAAGACGATCGGCCGACGACCGTCGATCAGGCCCTGGTGGTTGATCCGGGTGACCGCTTCGTCCGCCTTCTCGGGATTGTCGATGAACGGCAGGCGGACCTGTCGGATCTTCAGCCCCTCGAACTGCGACAGCACCGAGTGGCCGAAGGTCTCCGCGGTGATGCCGGTGCCGTCCGAGACGAAGAAGACCGTTCGATCGGCTGGACGCTGGCGGGATTCGGGCATGCGGACCTCGGGGGCAATGGGGGTCGGCCGCGGCGTCGGCCGCCGACTCGAGAGGGCATTTTCCTCGGCGGCGCCTCGGGGCGCACAGTAATATCGGCGCACCGGCGGGTGGGACCCCCCGGAGTGTTGCAGCCGCGCCGTTGGCCCTTCGTGCCCAGCGGCCCGACTACAGCGCTGCCTGCGCCGGCCTGTCCCGGCGAGCGGCCCCCCCTTTCCCACACTCCAGGACCTTTCCATGACCGACCCCCACGCAGGACGCTACGTCGTCCCGTTCGAGGACTTGCGGATGACCGACGTCGAGTCGGTCGGCGGCAAGAATGCCTCGCTCGGCGAGATGATCAGCCAGCTCGCACACGCCCATGTCCGGGTGCCGGGCGGCTTCGCCACCACCGCGCTCGCGTTCCGCGACTTCCTGTCGGAGAACGGCCTGACCGCGCGGATCAACGCCCGGCTCGCCGCGCTCGACGTCGACGACGTCAAGGCGCTCGCCGCCTGCGGCGCCGAGATCCGCCGATGGGTGGTCGAGGCGCCCCTGCCGGCACGGCTCGATGCCGAGATCCGCGAACACTTCACCCGCATCCAGGCCGAGTCCGGCGCCGAGATCTCGCTCGCGGTCCGCTCTTCGGCCACCGCCGAGGACCTGCCGGACGCGTCCTTCGCGGGCCAGCAGGAGAGCTACCTCAACGTGGTCGGCATCGAGGCGGTGCTCGACCGCGTCAAGCACGTGTTCGCTTCGCTCTACAACGACCGTGCGATCTCGTACCGGGTGCACAAGGGCTTCGCCCACGCCGAGGTCGCGCTGTCGGCCGGCGTTCAGCGGATGGTCCGCAGCGACCTCGGCGCCTCGGGCGTGATGTTCACGATGGACACCGAGTCCGGCTTTCCGGACGTGGTGTTCATCACCGCGGCCTACGGGCTGGGCGAGACGGTGGTGCAGGGCGCGGTGAATCCCGACGAGTTCTACGTCCACAAGCCGATGCTGGCAGCAGGCAAGAAGCCGATCATCCGCCGCCAGCTCGGTTCCAAGCTGCTGCGCATGGAGTTCGAGCCGGACGGCGGGAACGGGCGCTCGGTCCGCACCGTCGACACCTCGGTCGAGCAGCGCACCCGCTACTCGCTCGCCGACGACGAGGTCATCGAGCTCGCGCGCTACGCGGTCATCATCGAGCAGCACTACGGCCGCCCGATGGACATCGAATGGGGCCGCGACGGTCGCGACGGCAAGCTCTACATCCTGCAGGCACGACCGGAGACGGTGAAGTCGCAGCATGACGGGCGCCAGATGCGCTTTCGCCTGAAGGCCACCTCGGACGTGCTGGCCAGCGGCCGCGCGATCGGCCAGAAGGTCGGCGCCGGACCGGTGCGGGTCGTCGGCGACGCCAGCGAGATGGAGCGCGTGCAGCCCGGCGACGTGCTGGTCACCGACATGACCGACCCGAACTGGGAGCCGGTGATGAAGCGGGCCTCCGCCATCGTCACCAACCGCGGCGGGCGTACCTGCCACGCCGCGATCATCGCGCGCGAGCTCGGGATCCCGGCAGTCGTCGGCTGCGGCGACGCCACCGACCACCTGCACGACGGGGCGCTGGTGACCGTCTCGTGCGCCGAGGGCGACACCGGCTACATCTACGACGGCATGCTCGAGACGGAGATCACCGAGGTCGAGTCCGGCGTGCTGCCCGAACTGCCGGTCAAGATCATGATGAACGTCGGCAATCCGCAGCTCGCCTTCGAGTTCGCGCAGATGCCGAACCAGGGCGTCGGCCTGGCCCGGCTCGAGTTCATCATCAACAACAACATCGGTGTCCATCCGAAGGCGATCCTCGACTATCCGAACGTCGCCCCCGACCTGAAGAAGGCCGTCGAGAGCATCGCCCGCGGCCACTCCAGCCCGCGCGCGTTCTACGTCGACAAGCTGGCCGAGGGCATCGCGACCATCGCCGGTGCGTTCTGGCCGCGCCCGGCGATCGTTCGGCTCTCCGACTTCAAGTCGAACGAATACCGCAAGCTGATCGGGGGCAGCCGCTACGAGCCCGAGGAGGAGAACCCGATGCTCGGGTTCCGCGGCGCCTCGCGCTACATCTCGCCGGACTTCGCCGAGTGCTTCGAGATGGAGTGCCGTGCGATGAAGCGCGTGCGCGAGGAGATGGGGCTGACGAACGTCGAGGTGATGGTGCCCTTCGTGCGGACCGTGCGCGAGGCCGAGCAGGTCGTGGGCCTGCTCGCCAAGTACGGCCTCAGGCGTGGCGAGGGCGGCGCGGCGGACGGCACCGGCGGCCTGCGGCTGATCATGATGTGCGAGATCCCGTCGAACGCGATCCTGGCCGAGCAGTTCCTCGAGCACTTCGACGGCTTCTCGATCGGCTCGAACGACCTGACCCAGCTCACGCTCGGCCTGGACCGCGACTCGGGGCTGGTCGCCGAAGGGTTCGACGAGCGCGATCCGGCGGTGAAGGCGCTGCTCGAGCGGGCGATCACCGCCTGCAACAAGGCGGGCAAGTACGTGGGCATCTGCGGGCAGGGTCCGTCCGACCATGCGGACTTCGCCGAGTGGCTGATGCAGCAGGGCATCGCGTCGATCTCGCTGAACCCCGACACGGTGGTCGACACCTGGACGCGTCTGGGCAAGCTCGCCCGCTGACGCCATGGGATCCGGCCCGCGCCGCGGCGCGGGCCGGTCGGCTCAGCGCCGCGCCACGCAGGGGCCGGCGACCTGCCTGCCTTCGTTGAGCAGCGACGCCTCGTTGCCCTTGCTGAACAGGATCGCGTTGCCGGCACCGTAGCGCAGGCCGGACGCGGTCGGCTGCTGCTTCATCTGCCAGGCCTCGCCGCGCCAGCGCAGCACGGCCTGATCCCGGCCGAAGGCCACCAGCAGCGGCGCCACGCCGTTCGGACAGTCGAAGCTGCGCAGCCGCCAGTCGGGGTCGCGCGCCATCACCATCGAGCCGGCGTCGCCGAGGGACAGCTCGAGCAGGCCGCTGCCGAGCTTCGCGGCGCGCACCATCGCGAGCTGACGACCGAAGCGATCGGCCTCGGAGGCGCGCGGGCACGCCTTGCGCGTGCCGCGGACCGGGCCGATGGTCAGCGCGGACCCCGACTGGTTCCAGCTCGCGCCCCCGCTGTTGCAGTCGAGCTGTGCGGCCAGCTGGCCGCCGTCGAGGAACTCGATGTTGAAGGCGCCCGGGTCGGCCGGTGCGACCAGCCCGGCCGCGGTCAGCGTCCCGAGCCAGTACCAGCTGGAGCCCGCGAGCTTCGGTGGCGGCGGGGCCGGCGCGGGGGCCGGGGCCGAGTCGGGCACCGGTTGCGAGGGCGGCATGCCCCCGGGTGCGGGCATCGGACCCGGTCCGGGCATCGCGCAGCCCGCGATCGCGACGGCCGCAGCGATCGCGATGGCGACGGGCCCGCGTGCGCGCGGGTGAGAGTGAGGGGGCCGTCGATCCATGTCGCCTCCGCGGATGTCGTCGAGAATGGGGCGCCCGGACCGTGGCGTCGGATCACGAACGCCGAAGCGGATCCGCCGGGGCCGGGACGTCGAAAAGGAAAAGGGCGCCGAACCGCAGCGCCCCCCGGGGACTCGGGCCGGCACGAAGCCGGCCCGGGTGGTCGATGTTACTTGACCACCATCATCGTCTCGCGCTTGCCGCCCTTGTACGTGTACAGGGTCAGCGTGCCGTCCTTGATGTCGCCCTTCTGGTCGAACTGGATCCTGCCGGTCACGCCGTCGTAGCTGATCTTGGCCAGCTCGGGCAGGTACTTGGCCGGATCGGCCGAGTTCGCCTTCTGCATCGCCGCGACCATCGTCATCGTCGCGTCGTAGACGTACGGCGCGTAGATCTGGACGTCGGCACCCATCTTCTCCTTGAAGCGGGCCTTCCAGGCGGCCAGGGCAGCCTCCTTCTCCTTCGTCACGCCGCCGGCCTCGGCGCACACCACCTGGCCGTCGGCCATGCCGTCGCCGGCCAGCTTGATCAGCTCGCTCGAGCAGATGCCGTCGCCGCCCATGAACTTGGCGTTGATGCCGAGCTGCTTCATCTGGCGCAGCATCGGGCCCGCCACCGCGTCCATGCCGCCGTAGAAGACCAGATCGGGCTTGGCGCCCTTGAGCTTGGTCAGGATGGCGTTGAAGTCGGTGGCCTTGTCGTTGGTGAACTCGCGGCCGACGACCTTGCCGCCGGCAGCCTTGACCGCCTTCTGGAACTCGTCGGCGACGCCCTGGCCGTAGGCCGTGCGGTCGTCGATGATCGCGATGCTCTTGGCCTTCACGTCCTTGACCGCGTACCGGCCGAGCGTGCCGCCGAGCTGGCCGTCGTGGGCGACCACGCGGAAGGCCGACTTGAAGCCCTGGAGCGTGTACTTCGGATTCGTCGCCGACGGGGAGATCTGCGGAATGCCCGCGTCGTGATAGATCTTCGAGGCCGGGATCGTGGTGCCCGAGTTCAGGTGGCCGATCACGCCGTTGACCTTCGCGTCGACGAGCTTGGTCGCCGCGGCGGTGCCCTGTTTCGGGTCGGCCGCATCGTCCTCGGACAGCAGCTCGAACTTGACGGCCTGGCCGCCGAGCTTGATCCCCTTGGCGTTGAGGTCTTCGATCGCGAGCTTGGCGCCCAGCTCGTTGTCCTTGCCCAGGTGGGCGATGCCGCCGGTCAGCGGGCCCACGTGGCCGATCTTGACGACCGTCTGCGCCGAGACGGCGCCGGCGGCGAGGGTGAACGCCGAGGCGACTGCGAGGCTCAGGACCTTCTGGTGCAGATGCATGGAGTCTCTCCTGGAGAGTTAGGCTGGTGTCGTGTGCGGGGAAGTGTGTGCGACGGAACCCACGGCGCCGTGCTGGGCACGAATCCTAGCCGGAACGCCGTCGAAAGCCAACGACGGCCCCGGCGGCAGGCTGGACTCGTCTTCCTGCAACGCGGTGGACGGTTGACCTGTTGACCGCCGGCGGGTCATGCTGCGCGCACCATGGCGATCCAGTACTGGTGGTGGATTCTCGCGCTCGGCATCGGCATTCTCGAACTGCTGTCCGGGACGTTCTATCTGCTCGTCATCGCGGTGGGGTGCGCGGCCGGAGGGTTGGTCGCCGCGGTCGGGGGGCCCCTCTGGGCGCAGTTCGTGACCGCTGCCGTGGTGTCGATCGCAGGCGCCGCCTGGGCGCGCCGCGCCCGCGCCGGCGCACCGGCGCCCGAACCCGCCGGTCGCAACCGTGACGTGGTCGCCGACGTCGGCGAGCGCGTCCGGGTCACTGCCTGGGACACCGACCGGCGTGCCCGGGTCCAGTACCGGGGCACGCAATGGACCGTCGAACTCGCCCCGGGCGAATCGGCCGAGCCCGGCGAGTACCGCATCCGCGAGGTGGCCGGCAACCGCCTGATCCTCGCGCGGCCGTGAAGCAGACGTCGCAACCGCGACCGGAGGAAGGATGATCGGAACCAGCGTTGTCGCGGCGGTCGTGCTGCTGCTCGCCGTCGTGTTCGTGGTGCAGACGCTCAAGGTCGTCCCCCAGCAGCATGCGTGGATCGTCGAGCGGCTGGGCAAGTTCCACCGCACCCTGTCCCCGGGGCTGTCCTTCGTGGTCCCCTTCATCGACCGGGTCGCCTACAAGCACCTGCTGAAGGAGATCCCGATGGATGTCCCCAGCCAGGTCTGCATCACGAAGGACAACACCCAGCTCACGGTCGACGGGGTGCTCTACTTCCAGGTCACCGACCCGATGCGCGCCTCCTACGGGTCGTCCAACTTCATCGTGGCGATCACGCAGCTGTCGCAGACGACGCTCCGCTCGGTCATCGGCCGTCTCGAGCTCGACCGCACGTTCGAGGAGCGCGACTTCATCAACGCCAGCGTCGTCTCGGCGCTCGACGAGGCGGCGATGAGCTGGGGCGTGAAGGTGCTCCGGTACGAGATCAAGGACCTGACGCCGCCTGCCGAGATCCTGCGTTCGATGCAGGCCCAGATCACCGCCGAGCGCGAGAAGCGGGCCCTGATCGCCGCCTCCGAGGGCCGCAAGCAGGAGCAGATCAACATCGCCACCGGCGAGCGCGAAGCATCGATCCAGCGCTCCGAGGGCGACAAGCAGGCCGAGATCAACCGCGCGGAGGGCCAGGCGGCCGCGCTGACCACCGTGGCGGCCGCGACCGCGGCCGCGCTGGAGCGGATCGCGATCGCGGTGCAGCGTCCGGGCGGCATGGATGCCGTGAACCTGAAGGTCGCCGAGCAGTACGTGCAGGCGTTCGGCGAACTCGCCAAGCAGGGCAACACGCTCATCGTGCCGGCCAACCTCGCCGACATGTCGTCGCTGATCGCGGGGGCGATGAGCGTCGTGCGCGGCGCACAGCGTCCGGGCACGCCGGGCTGAGCGGCCGGCGCGTCGAGCGATGACCTCGCCGACGATCCTGGCCGGGGTGCGGCGCTCGCTGGCCGCCCACTCGCCGTACTCGGAGCTCGACGAGGACGCGCTCGACTTCGTCGCCCGTCGCGTCGAACTCACCTACTTCGCGCGCGGGGAGCGGATCGTGGGCCCCTCGGACGGACCGCCGGCCCGCTGCTGGATCGTCCGCCAGGGGCTCGTCGAAGGGCGGCGCCCGGGGCGGCCGGACGAGCCGCCCGCCTCGACCCTGACGCCCGGCGACACGTTCCCGGTGGGCGCCCTGATGGCCGAGCGCCCCGTGGTCAGCGACTACTGGGCGGTCGGGGACGTGTTCTGCTGGGCCCTCGCGAAGACCGATTTCGACGCCCTGATCACCCGCAGCCCGGCGTTCCTCGACTTCTGCAAGCGCCGCATGGGGGCGCTGCTCGACCTGTCGAACCGCGCCCTGCAGGCGAGCTACGCGCAGCAGGCCACCCAGTGGCGCTCGATGGCGACGCCGCTGGGCGACCTGCTGCGGCGCGCGCCGGTCACCGTCCCGGCCGACATGGCGCTGCGCGAGGTGTTCGAGCTGATGGAGCGGGAGCGGGTCGGCTCGGTGATCGTGGGCGACGCGCAGGGGATCTTCACGCGTCAGGACGTGATCGGCCGGGTGGCGCTGCCCGGCGTGCCGCTGGAGGCGCCGATCGCGTCGGTCATGACGTCGCCGGTGCTGGCGCTCGATGCGCGCGCGACGATCGCGGAGGCGATGCTGCTGATGGCGGAGCGCACGATCCGACACGTGCCGGTGCGGCGCGACGGCGTGCTCGCCGGCGTCGTCACCGAACGCGACCTGTTCGTGCTGCAGCGCCAGACCCTGCGCGGCATCGGCGAGGCGATCGGTGCCGCGTCCTCCACGGCGGCCCTCGCGCGGGCCGCCGAAGACATCCGCGAATGGTCGTCGACGCTGGTCGCGCAGGGCGTGGCGTCGGCCTTCGTGACCCGGCTGATCAGCCGCCTGAACGATCAGGTGGCCCAGCGCGCGATCGGGCGGGCCGCCGCCGCCCACGGCGTCTCGCTCGAAGGCGTCTGCTGGCTGGCGCTCGGCAGCGAGGGCAGGGAGGAGCAGACGATCGCCACCGACCAGGACAACGGCCTGGTGTTCGACGACGCGACGGACGAGGCCGGCCGCGACCGCCTCCGGGCCTTCGCCGAGTCGGTCAACGCCGAGCTGGACGCCTGCGGCTATCCGCTCTGCAAGGGCGGCATCATGGCCGGCAATCCGAAGTGGTGCCTGGCGCGCCGCGACTGGGAGGCGCTGTTCGAGGGCTGGATCGATCGGGGCGATCCGCAGAGCCTGCTCGCCGCCAGCGTGTTCTTCGACTTCCGCCCGCTCGCGGGTGATGCATCGCTGGCGATCGGCCTGCGGGAGCGGGTCACCGTCCGTGCCGCCGCGAACGGGCGGTTCCTCAAGCAGATGAGCGACAACGCCCGCCGCAACGGGCCGCCGACGTCCTGGACCGGCGGCCTGATCGGCCAGCTCTTCACCCACGACACGCCCGAGGTCGACCTCAAGCTGCACGGCACCGTCCCCTTCGTCGACGCGGCGCGGCTGCTCGCGCTGGCGCATGGCGTCCGGGCCACCGGGACCGCCGAACGTCTGCAGGCGCTCGCGGACGCCGGCACGCTGCCGCCCGGCGAGACCCATGCATGGATCGAGGCCTTCCAGTTCCTGCAGAGCCTGCGGCTGCGGGTGCAGCACCAGCGGCCAGGGTCCGTGGCCAACCCGAACCTGCTCGATACCCGGATCCTGTCGGACCTGGACCGGCGGATCCTCAAGGAGGCCTTCCGCCAGGCTCGCACGCTGCAGCAGCGGCTCGCGCTCGACTGGCCGGGCTGAGACCGTGGCCGGCTGGCTGTCGTGGCTGCGCAGGTCCGAACCCGAATCGGCCCGTCTCGAGCGGGTCGCCGCCCTGCGCTGGGTCGTGCTCGACGTCGAGACATCCGGACTCGACGTCGCGAAGGACACGCTGCTGTCGATCGGCGCCGTCGCGGTCAGGGCAGGGCACATCGTCGTCGACGACAGCTTCGAGCGGGGCGTCAGGCCACGGGCGGCGAGCGACCGCGCGAACATCCTGATCCATGGCATCGGCGAGGAGGCCCAGCGTGCCGGCGTGCCGCCGGCGCAAGCCTGCGGCGACCTGATCGACTGGGCCGGCGCCGCGCCGCTGGTCGCCTTCCATGCGGCCTTCGACCGGGCCTTCCTCGAGCGCACGGTCCGCGACACGCTGCGTCGACGCTTCGATGCCGACTGGCTCGACCTGGCCGCGCTGGCGCCCGCGCTCAACCCGGGCGTCCGGGCGACCGCCCTGGACGACTGGCTCGTGCACTTCGACCTGCCGGTCGACGAGCGTCATCGTGCCGGCGACGACGCGTTCGCGACGGCGATGCTGTTCCTGCGGCTGCTGGCGCAGGTGCCGCCCGGGGAACGCGACCTCGCCGGTCTGCGGCGCCTCGCCCAGGCCGGACGGTGGCTCGGGTGACCGGACGGTCGCCCCCGGATCCGGGCGGCCGGTCCACGTTAAGGAAGCGTTAAGGGGACAGGGCGAGCATCCGGGGCATGCACTCCCTACCGCTGCGCCCCACCGAACGCATCGCCTTCCCTCCGGTCCGTGCCCACCGGGCGGTGGCGCCCGGCGCGCGACTGCGCCACCACCCGCTGGGCGATCCCGACCGTGCCGCCGTCGAGCGCTTCGTCGACCGGGTGTACGCCGAGCGCTACGGTGCGAGCGTCCCGAGCTGGGCGCCCGAACTGGTCAGCGTCGTCGCCGGCGGCGAGATCGTCGCCGCGGCGGGCTGGCGACCCGCGCACGGCCCGCTGTACCTCGAGCGCTACCTCGATGCGCCGATCGAGCGCCTGATCGTCGACCGGCTGGGCCGACCGGGCCCGCCGCGCGGGCGGATCGTCGAGGTGGGTCACCTGTCGGCGATCCAGGCCGGGCAGGGCGTGCGGCTGATGGCACGGCTCGGCGCCTATCTGGCGTCGCTCGGCTACGGCTGGGTCGCCAGTACCGCGACCCCGGGGGTCCGCGCCACGTTCGAGCGGATGGGGGTGGAGGTCCTGGAGCTCGGGCATGCCACGGCCCAGGCCGCCGGGCCGCACGCCAGCGCCTGGGGCAACTATTACCAGCGCGGCGCGACCGTCGTCGCGGGCGAGCTGGCGGGCAACCTGTCGCGGGTCGCGCCGGGAGCGCTGCGATGAGCACGCCGATCGAGTGGCTGCTGCGCGGCGATCCGGGACGGGACGCGCTGCTGTCGCCCGGCACCCGGCTGACCGCGGGCGAGCTCGCGGCACGGGTGAGGGAGGCGGCCGATGCACTCCACGAGCACGGCGTGCGGGTGCTCGCCACCCTCGACGACAACGGTCCGGACTGGGCCGTCGCGGACCTCGCCGCATGGCACGCGGGCGTCGTCCACGTGCCGCTTCCGGCGTTCTTCACCGCCGAACAGGTGTCGCACGTGCTGGCCGCCGCCGGCGTCGATGCGGTCGCGACCGGCACGGGCGCGGCCACGGGCACGCCGTGGGCCGGCACCGGCCTGCGACTGAACCGGACGGGGGCGCGGCCCGTCGAGATGCCCGCCGGTACCGTGAAGGTCAGCTTCACGTCGGGCAGCACCGGGCGGCCCAAGGGCGCCTGCCTGTCGGGCGAGGCGCTCGGCCGTGTCGCCGAGGGCGTCGCGACAGCGTTGGCCCCGATCGGCGTCCGGCGTCATCTCGCGGTGCTGCCGCTGGCGGTCCTCCTCGAGAACATCGCAGGCCTGTATGCCCCCCTCGCCGCCGGGGCGTCCGTCGTGCTGCCGCCGCTGGCCGAGGTCGGGCTGCAGGGCTCGTCGCGATTCGATCCGCGCGCGCTCCAGGCCGCCGTCGCACGCTGGCAGGCCGACTCGGTGATCGTGCTCCCGCAGATGCTCCGCGCCTGGGCCGGTGCCCGCGCGGCGATGGGCGCAGACCTCCCGGGGCCGCGGCTGGTGGCCGTCGGCGGTGCCGCGGTCGGCGCCGCGACCATCGCCGCCGCCCGCGCCACCGGGCTCGCCGCCTACGAAGGGTACGGGCTGACCGAGTGCGGCTCGGTGCAGACGCTGAACCTGCCGGGCGCCGACCGGCCGGGCAGTGCCGGACGCCCGCTGCCCCATGCCGCCGTTCGCATCGGACGGGACGGCGAGGTCGAGGTCAGCGGCGCGCCGATGCTCGGCTACCTCGGTGTGCCCGGCTCCGCCCCCTCGGGCTGGTGGGCCACGGGTGATCTGGGTCGCCTCGACGAAGCGGGCTTCCTGCACCTGTCGGGGCGCCGCGGCAACCTGCTGATCACGGCCTTCGGCCGCAACGTGTCGCCCGAGTGGGTGGAGACCGCGCTGCAGTCGCAGCCGGCCATCGCGCACGCCGTGGTCCTCGGCGACGCCCGCCCCGCGCTGCTGGCGGTGCTCTGGTCGTCCCGCCCCGACGCGCCGGCCGCCGAAACCGCCGCCGTGCTCGCCGAGGCCGTCGAGCGCGCCAACGCGACGCTCCCCGACTACGCACGGGTGCGTCACTGGGTGCGGGCCGAGCGCCCGTTCGACCCGGTGTCCGGCACCGCCACACCCAACGGTCGTCCGCTGCGCGGCGCGATCGAATCCTTGCATCGGGCCGCGATCGCGGCCGCCTACGACAGGAGCACCGACGATGTCATTTCATGAACGGCTGTTGGCCGAAACGGCTACCGAGCGCGCCGCACTGCATGCCGTGCCGATCATCCAGGACGTGATGCGCGGCCACGTGACGGTGGCGAGCTACCGCGCCTTCCTCGTCGAGGCCTGGCACCACGTGCGACATACCGTGCCGCTGCTGCAGGCGGCGCGCGACGCGCTGCCGGCGCGCCTCGACTGGATGCGCGCCGACTTCGACGAATACGTCGTCGAAGAGATCGGCCACGACGAATGGATCCTCGACGACCTGCGCGCCTGCGGTGCGGACGTCGAGGCCCTGCGCGGCAAGCCCGCGTCGCCCGCGACCGAGGTGATGGTCGCCTATGCGTACGACACCGTCTCGCGCGGCAACCCGGTCGGCTTCCTCGGCATGGTCCATGTGCTCGAGGGCACGAGCGTCGCGCTCGCGCTGGCCGCCGCCGACCGCATCCAGTCCGGCCTCGGGCTGCCCGACGGCGCGTTCTCGTACCTGCGCTCCCACGGGACGCTCGACGTCGAACACACCGCGCACTACGCCGACCTGGTGAACGCCCTCGAGGATCCGGCCGACCAGGCAGCCATCGTGCACGCCGCCCGGATGTTCTACCGCCTGTATGCCGACGTCTTCCGCGGGCTGCCGCGACCGGTCGCCGTGCCGGCCGACGAGCGGGTGGCCGCGTGAGCGCCTCCGTCGTCCTGACCGGCGCGACCGGCGGCATCGGCCGCGCGATCGCCCGGGCGCTGATCGCCCGGGGCGACCGGGTGGTGCTCGTGTCGCGGTCCGCCGACGAGGTCGGACTGCTCGCGCGCCAGCTCGGCCAGGGCGCGCCGCCCGGGGCGGTGGAGGCCCTGGCCGTCGACATCACGCGTGCCGAGGGGCGCGCGGCGATCGTCCGCGTGGCGACGGAGCGACGCTGCGACACGCTGGTGAACAACGCCGCCATCCCCAGCTTCGGTCCCATCGAGGCGCTCGACGACGCCCACGTCGAGGCGGTGATCGCCACCGACCTTGTCGCGCCGATGCTGCTGACCCGTGCGCTGCTGCCGGTGCTGCGCCTGCATCGCCGGGCGACGGTCCTGAACGTCGGCTCGACGCTCGGACGCCTGGGCCTGCCGGGCTTCAGCGTCTACGGCGCGGCGAAGTTCGGTCTGCGCGGGTTCAGCGAGGCGCTGCGGCGCGAACTGTCCGACGGCCCGGTGCGGGTCCTCCACCTCGCGCCGCGGGCGACCCGCACCGCGTTCAACGACGCCCGCGTCGATGCGTACAACCGCGCGACCGGTACCCGGAGCGACCCGCCCGAGCGGGTCGCCGCCGCGGCCGTCGCGATGCTCGACGGCGGCCCCGCGGAACGCTTCCTCGGCTTCCCCGAAGCGCTCGCGGTCCGTCTCAACGGACTGGTGCCCACCTGGCTGGACGGTGCGTTCGGTACCCACCGGACCGCGTTGCGCGCCGACCGGACCGCACCGGTGCTTCCGACCCCGACCCTGGCCACGACTCCGACTCCGACCACGATCCCCCTGGAGACCCACGAATGAACCTCCGATTCCACGTCCGCACGCTGGGCGCCGTCCTGGTGCTCGCATTCGCCACCACGGCCGTTCGGGCCGCGCCGATCGACGATGCCGTCGCCGAGCTGCAGCGCGAGTGGGAGACCATCGCCTACAAGGTGCCGCCCGCGCAGCGTTCCGATCGCTACGAAGCCCTCGCCACGCGGGCTCACCAGGCGAGCGTGGCTCACCCCGGGCGCGCCGAGCCGCTGATCTGGGAGGGCATCGTCGTCAGTTCGTGGGCGGGTGCGAAGGGCGGGCTGGGCGCGCTGTCGCTGGCCAAGCAGGCGCGCGGGCTGTACGAGAGCGCCCTGAAGATCCGGCCCGAGGCGCTGGAGGGCTCGGCGCTGAACAGCCTCGGGGTGCTGTACTACAAGGTCCCCGCCTGGCCGATCGGGTTCGGCGACAAGGCGCGTGCGCAGGACCTGCTGCAGCAGGCCCTCGCGATCAACCCCAAGGGCATCGATCCGAACTACTTCTACGGCGACTTCCTCGTCGAGGCCGGCCGTCCGCAGGAGGCGATCCCCTTACTCGAGCGCGCGCTCCAGGCACCGGCCCGCGCCGGGCGCGAACTCGCGGATGCCGGCCGACGCGACGAGGTGCGCGGGCTGCTCGAGCGGGCCCGCGCCCAGACGCGCTGATCGAGACGGCTCAGGCGCGAGCCCGCCGCACCGTGACCTGCAGGCCCTCGATGCCGGCCGGACCGGTCCGGTTCTCGAAGCGGATGTCCAGCCCGTGCAGCGCGCAGACGCGCGACGCGATCGATACGCCGAGGCCGCTGCCGGTCTCTTTGGACCCTGCCGAGCGGTGGAAGCGCTCCCCGAGGTGGGCCCGGGTCGCTTCGTCGAGCCCGGGCCCGTCGTCCTCGACCACGATGCGGTCGGCGGCGACCTGGATGACGACGCGGCCGCCGCGCGGGCCGTAGCGCGCGGCGTTGTCCACCAGGTTGCGCAGCATCGAGGCGAGCAGCCCCGCGTCACCCGCCATCGGCATCGGCTCGACCCCGGTGTCCGGCCAGTCGACGGCCACCTGCGCATCGTGCGCCTCGATCACCGGCAGGGCATCCTCGAGCGCCTGCCCGATGACCGCCCGCCAGTCGATCGGGTCGTGGCGCAGTCCGGTCGACGCATCGGCACGGGCCATCGCGAGCATCTGCGACACCAGGTGGGCCAGGCGCTGCAGACCGGCCGAGACGCCGACGACCGCCCGCTCGCGATCGGCCGCGTCACCCGAGAGGCGCAGTGCGTCCCAGTGGGCGCGGGCCGTCGCGATGGGCGTGCGCAGCTCGTGTGCGGCATCCGCGGTGAAGCGCCGTTCCTGCCGGATCGCGTCGTCGACGCGCAGCAGGAGCCGGTCGATGGAGCCCACCAGCGCGACCAGGTCGGCCGGCACCCCGGCACTCCCGATCGGCCGGAGATCGTTCGCGTCGCGGCGCTCCAGTGCCTGCGAGAGCGAACGCAGCGGCGCGAGCGCCCGCCGCACCGAGAACGCCAGCACCACGAGGAGCAGCGGCAGGACGGCCAGCCATGGCAGCAGCTGCGACAGCAGCAGCCCTTCGGCCAGTTCGGCCCGCTCGGAGAGATCCTGGCCGACCGCGACCCGCCTCGGCCCGCCCGTCGGGTCGCGCAGGTAATAGACCCGCCACCGGCGGCCGTCGATCGGCAGGTCGGCGAAGCCGTCGGCGCCATCCCGCCAGGGCAGCGAGGCGCCCTCGGTGTCGGACAGCACCCGTCGATCGCCGATCCACACCGCGACCGACAGCGTCTGCAGCTCGGCCGCGCCACCGGCCGGAGCCGCCTCGCCGAGGCCGCGCGGCGTCGCGCCGGAGACGCCGTTCGGTTCGACGCCCGGAGGCAGCAGCGACAGCACCTGCCGCGACAGCCTGACCAGTTCGGTGTCGTAGAGCTCGTCGATCTCGTGCTGGGTCCGCCACCAGGCGGCGCCGGCCGCGACCGCCCACACCAGCGGTGCCATCACCGAGATGTACAGCAGCAGCCTGCGCTGCAGGGTCATGGCGGGCCGTCCGCGGGCCGCATGGAGTCCGCCGCACCGAGCGCGTAACCGACGCCGCGGACGGTGCGCACGATGGCCGGGTCGATCTTGCGCCGCAGGTGGTGGACGAACACCTCGAGCGCGTTGCTGTCGAGCTCGCGGTCCCAGTCGTAGAGCTTCTCGAGCAGGGCGGCCTTCGACAGGATCCGATTGGGATGCGCGAGGAGGACCTCGAGCAGGGCGGCCTCGCGCGGCGTGAGCTCGATCGCCCGCCCGCGCCAGGTCGCGGCGCGGGTGTCCGGCCGGTAGTCGAGCGCCCCGTGTCGCCAGACCGGTTCGGGGCGGCCGCGCACGCGCCGGACCACGGCGCGCAGCCTCGCGGCCAGTTCCTCGACCGCGATCGGCTTGACCAGGTAGTCGTCCGCGCCGGCGTCGAGTCCGCCGATGCGGCTGTCGACCGCGTCGCGGGCGGTGAGGATGAGCACCGGCACCCGGTCGCCGCGATCCCGCCAGCGCGCGAGCCACACCGTGCCGTCGCCTCCCGGCAGGCCGAGATCGAGGACGATCGCATCGTAGGGGGCCAGCCCGAGTGCCGTGTCGGCGCTCGCGCCGCGGTCGACGCGGTCGGCGGCGAAGCCCAGCGCACGCAGGCCGGCCAGCAGGCCTTCGGCGAGCGCGTCGTCGTCCTCGACCAGCAGGACCCTCATCGATGCGCCCGCGGTCCGACGCCCAACGTCAGCCCGAGACGCGGGTGCCGGTCTTCACCAGGCGCTGCTTCTCGCGCTGCCACTCGCGGTCGCGCTCGGCGTCGCGCTTGTCGTGCTGCTTCTTGCCCTTGGCGAGGCCGACCTCGAGCTTGATGCGGCCGGCCTTGTAGTGCAGGTCGAGCGGCACCAGCGTGTAGCCCGCGCGCACGACCTTGCCGATCAGCTTGGCGGTCTCGGCGCCATGCAGCAGCAGCTTGCGGGTGCGCGTCGGATCCGGATGCACATGGGTCGACGCCGAGGTGAGGGGCGTGATGTGTGCGCCGAGCAGGAACAGCTCGGCCCCACGGATGATCACGTAGGCTTCCTTCAGGTGGGCCCGCCCGGCGCGGATCGCCTTGACCTCCCAGCCCTCGAGGACGAGTCCGGCCTCGTGCTTCTCCTCGATGAAGAAGTCGTGGTAGGCCTTGCGATTGTCGACGATGCTCATGGGAGGGCGCGTGGCCCGGAGGGGTAGAATCCGGCCGATTCTAGCAGTCGCCCCCGTTCGGCCCCGCCGAGCCCGTCGTGATGCCCTCGGTCCAGAAGTCCGTCCTCGTGCCCTACGGCGCCCCGCTGATGTTCGGCCTGGTCGAGCAGGTCGAGGCGTATCCGCAGTTCCTGCCGTGGTGCGGCGGCGCCGAGGTGCACGAACGCGCCGAGGGCCGCATGGTCGCGACGATCCGCATCGACTTCCGCGGGCTGAAGCAGTCGTTCACCACCGAGAACCTGCACGAGACCGACCGCAGCATCCGGATGTCGCTGCGCGACGGGCCGTTCTCGAAGCTGGACGGGCTGTGGCTGTTCACGCCGCTGCGCGAGGACGCCTGCAAGATCGAGTTCTCGCTCGACTACGTCTTCGCCGGCGCGCTGCTGTCGCGCGCGCTCTCGCCGGTGTTCGACCAGATCGCGGCCAGCTTCGTCGACGCCTTCGTCAGGCGCGCCGAGGCGGTCCATGGCTGAGGACGCGCTGTCGATCGAGGTGGTCTGGATCGGCGCGGACCCGCCGCTGCGGGTCGCGGTGAGGGTGGGGGCGGGCGCCACCGTCGCGCAGGCGCTCGCCGCCAGCGGCATCGCGGCGCTCATCGCCGCCTCCAGCCGGGTGCCGGCGGGCGAGGGCCCCCTGGATGCCATGACGGTGGCCGTTCACGGCCGCACCGCGGCGCCCGGCGACGTGCTCCACGACGACGACCGGATCGAGCTGCTGCCGCCGCTCTCCGTCGACCCCAAGGTCGCGCGCCAGCGGCGCGCCGAGCATCGGCGCCGTCTGGCGGGGGAACGGCGCTGGACGCCCGACCGCGAACGGATCGCCCCGGCGCGGCTCCCGCGCGGCTGACGACCCGAACCCGCGGGCCTCAGGACGACGCGCAGTGCTCGCGCGCGGTCTTGCGGGCGGATTCGAGCCGCTGGGCGCGCTGCGTGTCGTCGATGAACTCGCGCTCGCCGCGCTCGTTGACGCGCGACATCCGCATGCCGCTCTCGAGGGTGCGCAGCTCGTTGCGGGTCTCCTCGCAGGCGGCCGCGAGCTGCTTGGCCTTCGCCGCGTCCCCGGCGGCCTTGCGCTCGGCCTCGGCCCGTTCGAGACGGCGCTTGCGGAACTCGAGCTCGCGGTCCGCGGCACTGGTCGCCGCGGGCGCGGACGGGGCGGCGCCCGGGCTCGCACCCGCAGTCGGCGACGCACCCGCCCGCTCCGAGGGCGCCCGGAGCCCGGGCCCCTTCAGCACCGCATCGGGCGAGATCGAGGTGGGGGGCGGCAGGTCGGAGTACACGATCCGGCCGTCGGCGTCGCGCCACTTGTACTGCGCGTGGGCATGCGGCGCGACGGTGATCGCCAGCAGAAGCAGGGGCAGCAGGTGGCGCAACGGCATGTCCGGGCCCTCGGGGCGGATCGTGAGACCGTGCCGATGCTATGCCGTCGCCACCGCGCGCCGATCCCGACCCCGACCGGCGGCCGGGCGCCGGGGCCGGGCGGAGCCCGGTATACTCCGCTTTTGTGCCTAGAGGCCCCCATGCGACTGGCCAAGAAAGCACTGACGTTCGATGACGTCCTGCTGGTTCCCGCGTTCTCCGAAGTCCTCCCCCGCGACACCTCCCTCGCCACGCGCCTGACGCGCGGCATCGCGCTGAACATCCCGCTGATCTCCGCGGCGATGGACACCGTCACCGAGTCGCGCCTCGCGATCGCCATCGCCCAGGAAGGCGGCATCGGCATCGTGCACAAGAACCTGCGCCCGTCCGAGCAGGCGCGCGAGGTCGCGCGGGTCAAGCGCTTCGAGTCCGGCATGGTCCGCGACCCGATCACCGTGACGCCGGAGATGCCGGTCCGCGAGGTGATGGAGATCACCCGCCAGCACAGGATCTCCGGCCTGCCGGTGGTGCGCGGCAAGCAGGTGGTCGGCATCGTCACCAACCGCGACCTGCGCTTCGAGTCGCGGCTCGACGCGCCGGTGTCGTCGATCATGACCCCCCGCGAGCGGCTGGTCACGGTGCGCGAGGGCGCGACGCTCGAGGAAGCCAAGACGCTGATGCACGCGCACAAGCTCGAGCGCGTGCTGGTCGTCAACGATGCCTTCGAGCTGCGCGGCCTGATGACCGTCAAGGACATCCTCAAGCGCACCGAGCATCCGAACGCCTCGAAGGACGAGTTCGGCAAGTTGCGCGTGGGCGCGGCGGTCGGGGTCGGCCCGGACACCGACGAGCGCGTCGAGCTGCTGGTCAAGGCCGGCGTCGACGTCGTCATCGTCGACACCGCGCACGGCCACTCCAAGGGCGTGCTCGAGCGGGTGAGCTGGATCAAGCGCACCTTCCCCCAGGTCGAGGTCATCGGCGGCAACATCGCCACCGCCGACGCCGCACGCGCGCTCGCCGAGGCGGGTGCCGACGGCGTGAAGGTCGGCATCGGGCCGGGCTCCATCTGCACGACCCGGATCGTCGCCGGCGTCGGCGTGCCGCAGATCAGCGCCATCAGCGACGTCGCCGACGCGCTCGCCGGCAGCGGCATCCCGCTGATCGCCGACGGCGGCATCCGCTACTCGGGCGACGTCGCCAAGGCGCTCGCCGCCGGCGCCTACTCGGTGATGATGGGCTCGATGTTCGCCGGCACCGAGGAGGCGCCCGGCGAGGTGATCCTGTACCAGGGCCGCTCCTACAAGAGCTACCGGGGCATGGGCTCGCTCGGCGCGATGGCCGACGGCGCGGCCGACCGCTACTTCCAGGACTCTTCCGCCAACGTCGACAAGCTGGTGCCCGAGGGCATCGAGGGTCGCGTCGCCTACAAGGGCTCGGTGCTCACCATCATCTACCAGCTCTGCGGCGGGGTGAGGGCGAGCATGGGCTACTGCGGCTGCCGCGACATCGACGAGATGCGCACGCGCCCGAGCTTCGTCGAGATCACGTCCGCCGGCATGCGCGAATCGCACGTGCACGACGTCCAGATCACCAAGGAAGCGCCCAACTACCAGGTCGAGTGAGTTCGACCGCTCTCCAGGACCGGACCGGCCCGACCGGTCCGGCGAGCGCCATGCACGATCGCATCCTCATCCTCGACTTCGGCTCGCAGGTCACGCAGCTCATCGCGCGCCGCGTGCGCGAGCTGAACGTCTTCTGCGAGATCCATCCGCACGACGTGTCCGAGGACTTCGTCCGGGCCTACGCGCCCAAGGGCGTGATCCTCTCCGGCAGCCACGGCTCCACCTACGAGGATGCGGCGCTGGCCGCCCCGCAGACGGTGTTCGAGCTGGGCGTGCCGGTGCTCGGCATCTGCTACGGGATGCAGACCATGGCCGCGCAGCTCGGCGGCCGCGTCGAGTACTCGGACCACCGCGAGTTCGGCTACGCGCAGGTCCGCGCCCGCGGCCACACGCGGCTGCTCGACGGCATCGAGGACAGCCGCAACGCCGAGGGCCACGGCCTGCTCGACGTCTGGATGAGCCACGGCGACAGCGTCACCGAGCTGCCGCCCGGCTTCGTCGTCATGGCGTCCACGCCGAGCTGCCCGATCGCGGGCATGGCCGACGAGGCGCGCGGCTTCTACGCGGTGCAGTTCCACCCCGAGGTCACCCACACGAAGCAGGGCGGCGCGATCCTCTCGCGGTTCGTGCTCGATCTCTGCGCGGCGCGCCCGGACTGGACGATGCCGAACTTCGTCGACGAGGCCGTCGCGCGCATCCGCGAGCAGGTCGGGGCGGAGCAGGTGATCCTGGGCCTGTCCGGCGGGGTCGACTCCTCGGTCGCGGCGGCGCTGATCCACCGCGCCATCGGCGACCAGCTCACCTGCGTCTTCGTCGACCACGGCCTGCTGCGCCTGAACGAGGCGAAGCAGGTGATGCAGACCTTCGCCGAGAACCTGGGGGTCACCGTCGTGCACGTCGACGCCTCCGACGAGTTCATGCGCAAGCTCGCGGGCGTCTCCGACCCCGAGGCCAAGCGCAAGATCATCGGCGGCGAGTTCGTCGAGGTCTTCCAGCGCGAGTCCGGCCGCCTGCGCGATGCGCGCTGGCTGGCGCAGGGCACCATCTATCCCGACGTGATCGAGTCGGCCGGCTCCAAGACCGGCAAGGCCAAGACGATCAAGTCGCACCACAACGTCGGCGGCCTGCCGGACACCCTGCACCTGAAGCTGCTCGAGCCGCTGCGCGAGCTGTTCAAGGACGAGGTCCGCAAGCTCGGCGTCGCGCTCGGGCTGCCGCCCGACATGGTCTACCGCCATCCGTTCCCCGGCCCCGGGCTGGGCGTGCGGATCCTCGGCGAGGTCAGGCGCGAGTACGCCGACCTGCTGCGCCGCGCCGACGCGATCTTCATCGAGGAGCTGCGGGGCACGCGCGCCACCGAGCGCGACCTCGCGGCCGGCCTGGTCCGGGACGGGGAGGTCGGTCGCAGCTGGTACGACCTGACCTCGCAGGCCTTCGCGGTGTTCCTGCCGGTGCGCTCGGTGGGCGTGATGGGCGACGGCCGGACCTACGAGTACGTCGCGGCCCTGCGGGCCGTGCAGACCCAGGACTTCATGACCGCGCACTGGGCGCACCTGCCGCACGAGCTGCTCGGGCGGGTGTCGAACCGGATCATCAACGAGGTCCGGGGCATCAACCGCGTGGTGTACGACGTGTCGGGGAAGCCGCCGGCGACGATCGAGTGGGAATGACGCCCTCGAGCCCTGCACGCTGCAGGGATCCTTCACCGGGCAGGGTGCGCGCCTGGACTCGGTGACCCGGTCTTCGGTCGCTGCCGATACCGCTGCGGCTGCTGTGGGCAGCGCAGCCAGAGCCCGCTCGCCAGTGCGTCCGATGTCGGACGCCCTGTAGACTGCGCCACGTGATGTCCACCTGCGCGACCGAGACCCGTCACCACGACCGCCGCGTCGGTATCGTCGGCGTGGGCAACATGGGCGGCGCGATGGCCCGTCGGCTTCTCTCGTGCGGCTGGACGGTCCGGGTGCACGACATCGACCGCGCCCGGACCGACGCGCTCGCCGCGGAAGGCGCGATCGCCTGTACCCGAGCGGCCGACGCCGCGGACGGTGTCGGCGCGACCCTCGTCTGTGTGGTCGACGCCGTACAGTGCGATGCGGTGCTGTGGGGGCCCGGCGGGCTGGTCGAGCGCCTCGGCGGCCTGGCCGGACATGTGGTGGTGCTGTGCCCGACGATCGCCCCACAGGACGTCGAGCGCATCGAGGCGCGCCTCGCTGCACTCGGGGCCGCCACCATCGACGCCCCGATGTCCGGCGGACCGCAGCGTGCGGCCGATGGAACGATGAGTCTGATGGTCGCCTGTTCGGAGGCGAGCTTCGAGACGCAGCGGGTGCTGATCGAGACGCTGTCGGACCGCGTGTTCAGGCTCGGCGTTCGCCCCGGTGATGGCGCGCGGATGAAGCTGGTGAACAATCTCCTCGCCGGCATCAACCTGGTCGGCGCTGCCGAGGCACTGGCCCTCGCTCAGCGGCTGGGGCTCGACCCCGGCAGGGCACTCGATGTGATCGAGGCGTCGAGCGGCCAGAGCTGGGTCGGCACCGACCGGATGCGCCGTGCCATCGTCGGCGACTACGCACCGCGCGCACACGTCACCCTGCTGGCCAAGGACACCGCGCTCGCGGTTCAGGCGGCGCGCAGCACGGGCTTCGAAGGGCCGCTGGGCCCGATCGCGCGCGACGTGTTCGCTCGCGCGCTCGACGCCGGCCTGGGGCCGCTGGACGACGCGGTGCTGTTCCGGCTGCTCTCGCGCCCAGGCGGTTGAGCCAGGCCGAGTGCTCGTGCGTGCGCTCTACTACTGCGAGTCATGCCGCGGCGGGTCGCGTTCGGCGGACATCGCGGTGTTCCTGCTGGTGTGCTCGGTGGGCGTCACGCGGGCCCGCTAGTTCAGCGGCGCACCTGTCTGCGGCGCATGCGCCAGCATGGCCGCCACCAGCTCGTCCATCGTGGCCAGTACGCAGGCGCTCTCGTGCGGCGCGCTGAGGAAGAACCGGACCGCGCCGGGCTGGCGCATCACCGGCGGCAGGCGCGCCACGTCCCGGTACACGGCCTGCGTGGTCAGGAAGCGCGCGAACGCATTGCCGCCCTCG
>Ga0105105_10000170_pt1 | contig 31076 bp, 22 predicted proteins | sample PPLLaktember2015_4_FD_79108 | JGI IMG/M metagenome (GOLD analysis project Ga0105105, IMG submission 79108) | Freshwater sediment microbial communities from Prairie Pothole Lake near Jamestown, North Dakota, USA - PPLs Lake P8 Core (1) Depth... | ecosystem: Environmental > Aquatic > Freshwater >...
ACGCGGAGAGGAGGACTGCTTCGAATTTCCTGCTTGCGAAGAAGATCGTTGAGGGCGTGTTGAGGACTGATAGTTCTTGGGTGCTTGGTGCTTTGTTAAGGTTGAAGCGGATGTGGGTGAAGGTCAGGATCTCTACCCGAAGCATTTTGAGATTGGGCAGGATAAGTGTTTGGAGCAACCCGTCTTCGAAGAAATTTTTTTTCATGCGGGCGACCGTATGGCGTGAGAGGTTGACCTGGTCTCCTATTTGTTGTGTGGTCGCGGTTGGGTGTGCGACGAATGCACTGTAGACTTTTTTTTCTTTTGGTGAGAATTCCACAGAGCTGATCTTTCTGAAGAGTTCTGGGGTCGTGGAGATTTTTTTGTTATCGTCTAGTTTGAAGCTGTTTTGGAGGAACGGGGCGAAGTCGAAGAATCGGTGGATGTGGCTGGTTTCGAAAGGGAAGATGACTTCGTGAGGATATTCTTTTTCCAGGAGCCCGAGTTTTCCGAATGTTTCCGTGCGTATCTCGTTGATGCGTCCGATGTTGGTGTAGTTCTGTGAAAGACTAATGGAGAATCCTTTTTCTTCTTCTCCGACTGAAAAGAAGATTTCGTCAAACACTTCGATGGTTCGTTTGGTGGTCTCCATGCGTTGTCTGAGTGGGATGACTGGGTTGAATTGCATGTAGATGACTGCGAGCAGCTCGCAGCCGAGTCTGTTGGGGAGTGGGAAGGTGAGTAGTCGGTAGTATCCTTGTGCGGTGAGGCGTCGTTTGATGGAGGTGAGTGTTGAGAGTTTGACTTGGAGGATTTTGGAAAGTTCACTATCGGTGATCTGGGGGTATCTGCAGATTCCGCTGAGGACTTTTTTTTCGTTCTTGGTTAGTGTGTGTTGGTTCACAGACCCTGCAATGGAAAACACCCATAAATAATTATCTCATATTACCCAAATAATTCTTATATTTTAGTAGAATGCTCATTTTATTGAATAAATTGGACTATAATACAATTTTAACTGTCTTTCAATTGTTTATGTGAGGAAATGAAGACAAAAGGTTTATTAAATCAATTCCTATTTCCGCCCCAATACATAAAACCAGAGGTATGATTATGGGAAAAACAATCACAGAAAAAATACTCACGGTCCACATCATCGAAGGCAAACCAGAAAAAGGAAAAGAAGTCGGAATTAAAATCGACCAAACACTCACCCAAGACGCCACCGGAACCATGGCCTACCTCCAATTCGAAGCGATGAATATCCCCGAAGTAAAAACAGAACTCTCAGTCAGTTATGTCGACCACAACACCGTACAAATCGGATATGAAAACGCAGACGACCACAAATACCTTCAAAGCGTCGCAGCAAAATACGGCATCGTCTACTCACGCGCAGGCAACGGCATCTGCCATCAAGTTCACCTAGAACGCTTCGGAAAACCAGGCAAAACACTCCTCGGATCAGATTCGCACACCCCGACCGGTGGTGGCATCGGCATGATCGCAATCGGTGCCGGAGGACTCGACGTCGCTGTCGCCATGGCAGGCGGACCATTCTACCTTACCTATCCCAAAGTAATCAAGATAAATCTAACGGGAAAACTCAGACCCTGGGTCGCAGCAAAAGACGTCATCTTAAAAGTCCTTGAGACGTTCTCCACAAAAGGAAACGTCGGATGTGTCTTCGAATACGGCGGCGAAGGAGTAAAAACCCTCTCCGTCCCAGACCGTGCGACTATCACGAACATGGGTGCAGAATGCGGTGTCACAACATCGGTTTTTCCCAGTGATGACATCACCAAACAATTCCTCAAAGCCCAAGGCAGAGAAAAAGATTATGTAGAGCTTCTCGCAGACGAAGACGCAGTCTACGACCGAATCGTCGACATCAACCTCAGCGACATCGAACCACTCGCGGCAACACCACACAGCCCTGGCAACATCAAGAAAATCAAAGACATCGAAGGACTCCCCGTCGACCAGGTCTGCATCGGAAGCTGCACCAACTCCTCTTATACCGACATGATGACGGTCGCACACATCCTCAAAGGCAAAACAGTACACCCCAACGTCAGTTTCGTCGTCGCCCCCGGCTCAAAACAAGTCCTGGAGAACATCACCCGCGATGGAGGCCTTGCTTTGCTTCTTGGTGCTGGCGCACGGTTCGCTGAATCAGCCTGTGGGTTCTGCATCGGCAACAGCCAGTCACCAAAATCAGGGGCAGTCTCCCTGCGAACAAGCAACCGGAACTTCCTTGGCCGGTCAGGGACCAAAGACGCCCAAGTCTACCTCGTCAGCCCTGAGACCGCCGCAGCAGCAATCATCACCGGGAAAATCACCGACCCACGCGATTTAGAATCCATGGGTATTACCTACCCAAAGATGACGATGCCAAAAAAATTCCACATCGACGATAGCATGTTCATCCATCCACCAAAAGACGCCTCAACCATCAAAATAGAACGCGGACCAAACATCGGAGAACCACCGAAGAACACCCCGCTGCCTGAGAACATCACCGCAGAGGTCACCATCAAAGTCGGCGATGAGATCACCACCGACCATATCATCCCTGCAGGAGCAAAAATGAAATACCGCTCAAACGTCCCAAAATACTCAGAGTTCCTCTTCGAAGTCGTCGATGCGAAGTTCTACGAACGCGCAAAAAAAATAAAGGAATCCGGCCTGCAGAACATCATCGTCGCTGGTGTTTCCTACGGACAAGGCTCCTCAAGAGAACATGCAGCACTCTGCCCGATGTACATGGGGGTGAAAGCGGTGATTGCAAAAAGCATGGAACGGATCCATAAGGCAAACCTGATAAACTTCGGCATCATCCCTTTGACATTCGTCAACAAAGACGATTATACCACCATTGACCAAGGAGACCACCTTGAGATACCAGGAATACGCAAACTCCTTACTGGAAAAGAAACCACGGTGAAAGTCAAAAACAAGACAAAAGGAAAGGAATTTTCAGCGACCTTTGAACTCTCCGAACGTGACAAACACATCATCCTTGCGGGAGGATCACTTAATTACATAAAATAAGAAAGGAGGAATCAAACACATGAAAAAAACAAAAGACACAGCCGGAAAAATCAAGATGAAAAACACTATCGTCGAACTCGATGGAGACGAAATGACCAGAATCATGTGGACGATGGTCAAAGAAAAACTTCTCTTCCCGTTTCTCGACATGAACCTGGAGTACTATGACCTCGGGTTACAAAAACGTGATGAGACCGATGACAAAATCACCCGTGATGCTGCAGAAGCGATCAAGAAACATGGTGTGGGGGTGAAATGCGCAACCATCACACCAAACAAAGACCGCATCAAAGAATACAATCTTAAAAAAGAATGGCCCAGCCCTAACGGGACGATCCGGGCAGCCCTTGACGGGACTGTCTTCCGCAGCCCGATCCTCGCCAAGAACATCCCACCAGGAGTACGGAACTGGACAAAGCCTATTCAAATCGGCAGACACGCGTACGGTGACGTCTATAAGAACCAGGAGATCCGTGTCCCCGGGGCAGGAAAAGCAGAGCTAACGTTTACTCCTGCAGACGGTGGACAACCAATCAAACAAACTATCCATGAGTTCAAAGGCCCAGGAATCATCCAAGGGATCCATAACACCGATAAATCCATCAGCAGCTTCGCCAAAGCATGTTTCACCTATGCCCTCGACCAGAAAATACCACTCTGGTTCGCCACCAAAGATACCATCTCAAAGACCTACGATGCACGATTCAGACAAATCTTCCAGGAGGAATTCGAGAAAAACTGGAAGAAAAAATACGAAGACGCAGGCATCGAATATTTCTTCACCTTGATCGACGATGCAGTCGCACGCATCATGAAATCTGAAGGAGGCATGCTCTGGGCGTGTAAAAACTACGACGGAGACGTCATGTCAGATATGCTCGGTTCTGCATACGGCAGCCTTGCAATGATGACATCAGTGCTTGTCTCACCAGAAGGATATTTCGAATACGAGGCAGCCCATGGTACCGTACAGAAACATTACTACAAATATCTGAAAGGAGAAAAAACCAGCTCAAACCCGATGGCACTTATCTTCGCCTGGACTGGGGCTCTCAAGAAACGAGGAGAACTAGATAACACACCAGAGCTCATCGACTTCGCCCATAAACTAGAAGAAGCATCCCTTGAGACGATTCAGAGCGGCATCATGACTGGGGATCTCCTCAGAGTCGCAACACCAAACCCGAAAAACAAACAAGTCTATACCGAAGAATTCATCGATGCGATCGCAGATCATTTGAAGAAAAAACTATAAAAAAGGAGGATGAAACATGGCACAGAAAGCAATCCGGGAAGCAGACGGAAAAAACATGATCGCCCGCTTATTAAAAGAATACACCAATGGAGCATACACGATAGAGAATAAATTCATTAGCATAGGACCGCAAACTGATCTCAAAAAACTACCAACCACCTACAAATGGCTTACGAAAGAAAAACTCGTCGTAAAACCAGACCAACTCATCAAAAGACGAGGAAAAAGCAAGCTGTTGCTGCTCAACACAGACTGGAAAGACGCAGAGAAATGGATCAAAGAGCGGATGAGCAAACCAGTGACCGTCGGAACCGTCACCGGGATCCTTGATCATTTCATCGTCGAACCCTTCGTCCCCCATGACGAGAACGATGAGTATTACCTCGCCATCCTCTCACAGCGAGATGGTGACCAGATCCTCTTCCACCATCAGGGTGGGATTAATGTCGGAGACATCGATGCAAAAGCAGTCCGCATGACGATTCCAATCGGGACTTACCCGACCGCCGCTGACATAGAAAAACAACTGCTCGGGAACATTCCGAAAGAACGAAAAGGACTCATTGCTGGTTTCATCGAAGGGATGTTCAAATTCTACGCAGACCTCAACTACACATACCTTGAGATCAACCCGTTTGTGGTAACCGGAAACCGCATCGTTCCCTTAGATCTTGCTGCAAAACTCGACGACACCGCTGAGTTTGTCAGCGGAAAAAAATGGGGCGGCATCGACTTCCCCTCACCGTTTGGTAGGATGTTGACGAAAGAAGAAGCATATATTCAGGACCTGGACTCAAAGACCGGAGCGTCGTTAAAACTTACTGTCCTTAATCCCGAGGGAAGAATCTGGACCATGGTTGCTGGTGGTGGTGCATCAGTGATTTACGCAGACACAATCACCGACCTAGGGTTCATGAGTGAGATGGCGAACTACGGAGAATACTCAGGTGACCCTAATGAGGAGTTCACCTACCTGTATGCGAAAACGATCCTTGATCTCATGACACGGAAGAAGAACCCGAAAGGAAAATTCCTGTTGATTGGTGGAGGGATTGCGAACTTCACCGATGTTGCAAACACCTTCAAAGGGATCGTCAGGGCTCTAAAGGAATACAAAGACAGACTCCGTGAACATAAAGTGAAGATCTATGTCCGGAGGGGCGGGCCGAATTACAAAGAAGGCTTGCGGGTCATGCGAGAACTTGGAGAACAACTTGGTGTCCCTATTGAAGTCTACGGGCCGGAGACTCACATGACCAAGATTGTCAGTATGGCGCTCAAAGGAGGGAAATACTAATGGCAAACAAAAAAGATTACATTTTATTTGATAAAGATACCCAGGCGTTCATCTATAACATGCAGACCAACGCCGTACAACGGATGCTGGATTTCGATTACGCCGCAGGACGCAAAACCCCTTCGGTTGCCGCCATCGTCAACCCCACAGGAAACGACAGCTTCCAGAAGTTCTTCTTCGGACCAAGAGAAATCCTTGTCCCCGTCTACAAATCATTAAAGAACGCAGCGAACCGACATAAAAATGTCGATGTGATGATCAACTTCGCCTCGTTCCGGTCTGCTGCAGCATCGACCGAGGAAGCCTTTGCGATTCCACAGATTCGCACTGTCGTCATCATCGCAGAAGGTGTTCCGGAACGCAGGATGCGGGAGTTGATTACGAAAGCAAAACAACTCAACAAGGTCATCATCGGCCCTGCGACCGTCGGTGGGATAGTCCCTGGCGCATTCAAGATAGGCAACACCGGTGGGACCATTGAAAACATCATGGAATCAAAGCTGCACCGACCAGGTTCGGTTGGTTTTGTCTCGAAATCCGGCGGATTGAGCAACGAAGCCTACAACATCGTGTCTCAGAACACCGATGGCCTGTACGAGGGAATCGCCATTGGCGGTGACCGGTACCCCGGAACTATCTTACTTGATCACCTGCTGCGCTATGAAAAAAACCCTGACATCAAGATGCTGGTGTGTCTTGGTGAAGTCGGCGGGTCTGATGAGTACACCATTGTCGATGCACTGAAGAAAAAGATGATTACCAAACCTCTTGTCATGTGGGTGACAGGCACGTGCTCTAAAGCGTTTAAAACAGAGGTGCAGTTCGGTCATGCAGGAGCAAAGGCAGGATCTGAGTCGGAGACAGCAGATGCAAAGAACGCAGCGTTAAAAACAGCTGGTGCTGTCGTACCCAACTCGTTTGATGACTATGGAGAGAAAATCGCAAAAGTGTACAACGATCTGGTGAAAAAGAAGATCATCATCCCCCGGCCAGAACCAACTGCCGTGAAGATCCCAATGGATTATAATGCGGCAGTGAAAGCAAAAGTGGTCCGGAAACCAGCAAACTTCATCTCAACGATTTCCGATGACCGCGGCGAAGAACTCCTCTACGGGAACATGCAAATCTCTGAGGTGTTTTCGAAAGACATTGGTATCGGTGGTGTGCTTAGCATCCTATGGTTCAAACGACGACTCCCTGATTATGCGACGAAGTTCATTGAAATGGCAATCATGGTAACAGCGGATCATGGACCAGCGGTGTCCGGTGCGCATAACACGATTGTTGCGACCCGTGCCGGCAAAGACCTGATTTCCTCCCTTGTCTCTGGGATGCTGACGATTGGTCCACGGTTCGGTGGTGCAATCGATGGTGCAGCACAGATGTTCTCCGAGGCATATGACGCAGGGAAAACACCCCAGCAGTTCGTTGACGATATGAAAACAAAGGGAGCCAATATTCAGGGGATCGGTCATCTGATAAAATCCATCCATAACCCTGACATGCGTGTCACGATCATCAGCTCCTATGCTAAGAAGCATTTCAAAAGCACCCCTCTGCTTGATTACGCGCGAGAGGTCGAGAAGATCACAACATCAAAACGAGATAACCTGATTTTGAATGTGGATGGCTGTATCGGCATCTGTTTTGTCGACCTGCTGCGATCAGAGCTTTCCAAACAGGAAGCTGACGAGTACATCAAGATGGGTGCATTGAACGGGTTGTTCGTCCTTGGTCGGAGCATCGGACTCATCGGTCATTATCTTGACCAGAAGCGCCTGAAACAAGGGTTGTACCGACATCCTTGGGATGATATCGCCTACATGTTGCCGGAAAAAGAAAAATAACCCAAACTGAAACGAGCCAAACCACTGGCTCTTTTATTTATTTTTTACACATTTGTATTAAAAAAAATACGCAATGTTTATTAAAATAGTTGAAAAAAAGAGAAAAAAGGGGATTAATCGAACTTTGTGTATTCCCCGTTCATGAAGAATGTTGGTCCTGACTCACCCATGATTCGCCAGTGGTAGTTTGTCTCGTTGTATCTACCGATTCCCACAAATAAAGTGGTGTTTGCAGATTCATTCTCCCCAAGACTTCCAAACATAAATGGTCCAAAGAAATACCCTTGAATGTACCAAGAAACGTTCTCATGGTTAAATTCTCCGAATGCTGCATAGAAATATCCGATATTCGGGTTACGTTTGTAATATCCGAACATCCACCCAAGAGGTATATGGACCTCACCCCAGATATCAAATCCCCACAGTCCCGTAAAGTTCCCATTCGCCCAGCTTGGTGGTTCATCCGCTCTTTGAGGATGGGTTGTTTTTGTGTCTGCTACTGTGTCGTTTTCCATGCTTTTTGTCAGGGTTTTTGAGTTGGTTTTCACAAGGTTTGACTGTGCTATTGCCAGCGGCATTCCTATTATTAGTATTGCTATCAGTATTGTACATAATATTTTTTTCATTGTCCTTTCTCCTAAATGTTATTTTAATAGAATGGAACTTATATATATTAATTTTTACCCAAATTCACGTTTTTTTTTCATTCGGGTTTTCCATCCCGTATTATCGCTGCTATCCTTCTCTTTTCCACCTACAAATACTCTGTGTTTCTTCACCAACAATTTCATTTAAAATATGGAGATATAGTATCCACTTCAAAAGAAAAATAAAGGGAAAGAAGTATTATTTGTGGATAATACTCCGGTTTTACTTCGACAGAGATATCTCGATAGATGAGACGTTCGAGGTTCGTCCTTCTTCGTTGGTGATCGCTTCTGTTCCGATGCGTATTTCTTTAATCTTTGCATCTTGGACAAACCGGTTTCTGGTTATTTCTGCTGCATCGACCGCTCTGCTAATCGCTCGGCCCCGTGCCTTGATGACGACTTCGGTGGAACCGCTGTTAAATTGCGTTACGACTGCCAGAACGTAGCTCATTGGTGGTTTGTTTCCTACATAGATCACGTTTTCTTCGCTTTCTTCTTTTGCTGTCATAAACTATACCTCTCCGTAAGTTCCTAGGTTAGTGGGCGGTCCTATGGACGTCATTATTTATATATGTTTCGTAATTTTGTATCTTATGGGAACGAAGCATCCGCTATCTTCTTTATTTTGACAAGAACGTCTTGCGGATTTTTTCCAAGTATGCGGATCATCGGTTCTTTTCCAACCGCACCAGCATCTGAGATGATATCAGGGACGTACCCAGCTGTTGTTATCGCGTGTTTTGTCCCCCATTCCATGGTCGAAGACGCGTTCGCTGGCTCGATTTTCCTATCAAATGACCCGAGTGTCAAGCCAAGGCTTGTGCAGAGCTGAAGAGTTTTTTGTGTATATCGGATGTTCAGTGCAGATCGCATGGTTGTGTCAAACGACATCGCCGCTAGAACAATTGCTGCCACATGTTTAGAGGCTCCAAAATCAAGGGTGCCACACAACAAAGCCCGGTCTTTGTACCTGGTGATTCTCCCCTCGATTCCACAGACATCGTTTCGTGTTTTTGCGTTTGGGAACGCGTAAACAAAATTCATGCCGACCTCCGGGATGAACTGTGACGGGAGGAATAAGACCAGTGTTTCAACAGCTGTTTTGAGCTGCAACCAGACGTCGAATTGTTCATTCTGTTGACTGAGAGGTGGGATCTGCAAAGCCGAGGAATGGTTCAGCACATCAGCACCCTTCCCTGGAACATATCCTTCTTGTATCATGCTCCAGACGATGGATTTTGCTTTCTTTACCGCGGTGACTGGCGATTCTCCTACTGCAAGTAGCCCTGTGATGAGAGCGGATAACGTACAGCCTGAGCCGTGCGCTTTTTTATGTGGTATCCGAGGGAGGGTACAGTAATGGAACTGTTTTCCATCGTAAAGGAGATCTGTTACCAGTTCCCCTTGGAGATGACCGCCTTTGACCAACACATACTCTGGGCCGAGTTCAAAGATTTTCTGAGATGCGTCCTCAAGGTCTTTTTCCCTGATGTGTTTCATATCTGCTAGGGCACATGCCTCAGGGATGTTTGCTGTCACCATGTAGGCATCAGGCAGCAGTTCTTTTTTTAATGACTCAAGAAAACTGTTGTTCGAAAGTGCATCACCACTGGTTGCCACCATCACCGGGTCGACCACTGGTCTAAGATGATGTTGTTTTAATTGTTGTGCCACGACATGAACGATTTCTTCGTCGTACAGCATCCCGGTCTTCACAGCAGAAATCGTAAAATCATCACACAGACTTTCGATCTGCTTGGCAATGACATCAGCAGGCAGTTTGTAGATCGTTCTGACCTGCTGGGTGTTCTGCGCAGTCACACAGGTAATAGCAGTCACTCCATGCAAACCAAGGTACGAGAATGCTTTCAGGTCTGCCTGGATCCCTGCTCCCGCTGAGGAATCAGACCCTGCGATGCTACATACAACCTTCTTGATCATATCAGATGAGCAATAATGGTGAGATATATATGGATTTTTCTTGGGAAAAGAAAGTTTTTCTAATTTTTTTTTCTCCTCATCATTCAGTTTATTTTTTGGTTGCAACAATAGCGTAATACCCCAGATTCTTGGTTATCCCCAGAAGCATCTCAAGAAAACCAGCCCCCCCGATTATCTTATCAGTGTCTTCATTGGTTTTTCCTTTCACTTTATTTGAAAGTCGTTTGACCTCTGCGGATAATAAACCTTTCAAACTCGCAAAGAACCCACCAAAAAAATAATGTTTACTGATATTTTTTGAAAGATCATGGATGATGATGTCGGTAAACCCTGCTGATTTCAGGTATGATTGTATTTCCTGCAATGAGCTGACGCCAGGGATGGAACGTTTCGATAACGTTAACATATAAGCGTTTTTTAGAAATGTACTGGACGGTTGGTTTTTTGGGAAAAAACCATCGATGATCACACATTTGCCGTTTGGTTTGAGTATTCGTGAGACTTCGTTGATGACGTCTTTTTTGTTGACTGCATAGACGATGGATTCGAGAGCAAACACACGATCGAACGAATGATCCTTAAATTCCGTGTTATTGTAATTCCCTGAGATGAACTCTATATTTGTGAGATGCTGTTCTTTTTGTATTTTTTTTGCCAGTTCAATTTCCTCTGTCCCAAGGGATATCCCAGTAAAATGGCAGCTTGGATATTTTTTTGCTAAATACCGAGATGTCGCTCCGATCCCGCAACCTGCCTCCAGGACATGACATGTTTGTCCAGTTCCTAAACCAAGAAGTCTGCCGATGTATATGTTCATGCTCTGAATTGCAGTTCGATAATTAAGAACACCTTTTTCGTAGTATCCGAAATGAAAACCGCCGTCGATGAATTTTTGATTAAATTTTTTCCCGACCGACCAGAGATTATCATAGTAGCGTTGTATTTTTTCTTCAGTAGTCGTGATCGGCACCATATCTCTAGGTCACCTGCATTGAATTATCATAATATATATAAATGCTCTCAGGCGACTACCTTTCCTGATTATTTTCCCTTATGATTCTCCGACGAATTCTATGAATAAACGGTCTTATTGAGATACCTTTTTTTTACAGAAAATGGACCTGCAAAAAAAGTGTTTATCTCTTTAGTACACACGTGGTAAACACTCTAGTTCACAAAAAAAAGAATGGGGTTATGCTTCTTTTATGTACGGTATCAGGTTCCCATCGTCTTGTTCTTCGAACAGCGGTACTTGTTTCGGGACTGTCTTATGCTCCATTATAACGTAATTTTTCGTTGTCATATTTCTCCAACCCTCCAGTGTTTTCTGACGGTCAAGAAGAGGCAAAAATCAGGATGACAAGCCGATGTGGTAGTCGTATAAGTGATCCCGATAACTCCTTCTTAATCTCTCCAATTTCTCAGTAACCAACGTTGAGTACATATACTTTCTTATTTGCGTAAAAAAACCATGTCGTGTCATGGCAAGAATAAGTTTTTAGAACAAAAAAAGGGAAGGATGCTGGTCTCACTAGGAGGGATGGGATGCACTCTACAACTACCAGCTTAATTCCTTCCAGACCAATGAAAGAGCCACTATTTTAAGTATCTTGTTCGTAGTTGTATATGCAAGTAGTGATGCAGGTGCGCCACCACAGGATGGTTAACCTCCTGGTATACTCGGAGTGAATCCAGTGGTGAAACTGGTTGGTTGATTAATGCTTTAGAGATGAAAAAATAGATGATTCACTCAATTCATGGTTCGTTACTATGAGAAGATGTTCGAACATAAGCCTGAGTTGGAGATTTCTTTTCTGTCAGCTTTCCCCTTTTATCATATTTTAGGGTGTTGTTCTTCTCTAAATACATTTTTTTCTAATTAGTTTAGGAGAAACCGTAGAAGCGGAAATGCATTTGGGAATCGGTTCAACAACCATTCAAAGAATCGGAAGTGCGGTGGTTCATAGGGCATAGTTACTGATAAAGTGCCCCAATCGCTTTCTTGGTAATGGTTATCTCTTGCTTTCACTTTGATGGTATACGTCCCCTTTTTGTTCCAAGTATGGCTAACGGTTTGTTCCTGACCTGAAGGAAATGGACCAATCCAGCCAGAGTTCGCCCCATCACCCCAGTCAACATAGTATGAAATGTTAATTCCATCAGGATCGCTTGAAAAAATAGTATAATTGTAATTTTGTTTTACTTTTCCAGAGGTAAGTCCAGCAATGATTGGTGTTGTGGGCGACGAGTTATTTTTAAGTTGAAGCGCATAAAGATATGAATGAAAGCTTTGATTCCCAGATGGTAAAAACTGTGCTGTGATGTAGATCGTTCCATCCTCCCCAATTATAGGTGATGATGCCATATGATCTCCGGAATCAAATTTCCATCTGAGCGTCCCATCCGGATTGAGTGCGTATAGATAGCCATCATCGGAACCACAATATATGATTCCATATTTATCGATGGCTGGAGACGAGTAAATTTCACCATCTGTCTGAAAACGCCAATTTTCAATACCCTCAGGTGTGATGCTAAATATCTTTCCGTTATATGATCCGACATATATCGTTCCGTCTGGGGCAATTGTCGGGGAGGTTTCTGTGGCATCACCCGTGTTAAATTTCCATTTCAACGTCCCATTTGGAGTTATCGCATACAGATAATCATCCCAAGAACAAACATAGATCGTACCGTCATCACTAATGGACGGTGAGCCTTTTATTCTATCGTTTGTCTTGTATCGCCATGCGAGAGTCCCATTTGGGTATAACGCATAGAGATACATATCGTGTGAACCGAAATAGATGATGCCGTTATTATCGATCGCTGCTGAAGAAAGAATAGGACCACCTGTTTCAAAACGCCATTTTTCTGTTCCATTAGGATTCATGGCATAAAAATAATGATTGAAAGAACCAACAAATATTGTACTGTCCATCCAGATGGTTGGTGAAGAAAACACCCAATCCGACATATCAAATTTCCATTTTAACGTTCCATTTGGGTACAAGGAAGTAAGATATTGTTCGTCGGACCCGAAATAAATAGTTCCATCCGATGATAGAGCTGGAGAAGAATCCACCCAATCACCTGCATCGAATCGCCATTTTTCAGAACCATTTGGATTAATAGCAAAAAAACTCTTATCAAAATCTTCCGCGCCGATATAAACGATACCATTTTCATCAATAGCCGGAGAAGAAACAGTCCAACCTTCCATTAAGAATTTCCATTTTATCATAGGCCAATTACCTGCGGGACCATATGGACTTCTCCCCGTATGCCAGGTATCATGATGGAACATCGGCCAAGAGGAGTTTTGCAGACCGCAACTAGATTCTGATTGAGTTATTTTAATGGTTTCGGTCTTTGTTAGTAACGAATTTGCAGAATTTGTATTCAGTCCTGTTGCCACAGGAGTTAATAGAGAAGTAATACACAACAGTACAAAACAATTTTTTTTTAATAAATTCGTTTCATTCAGATTTTATACCCCTTCAATTCTTCTATTAATACTAAGAACATCACATTATATAAATGTTTAGAATGAATGTAAATCTCCCCCATATCTAATCAAAAAAATCGAAAAATAACATATGGAGAATATTTCCGAGTAACAATATTAATACTTTCAGTGACCTCAAATGCATCGATATTAATGAAAACGTCGTTATATGAAATGGAGGTAAAAAATGGAGAAAAAATTGTTAGCAATATTTGTTTGCATGCTGGTAATCGCCTCGACGACGATATTGATTTCACCAGATGATCTTCAGGTAAAAGCTGCTGGTGAAGAAAATTATGGTAGTGGTGCAAATAGGCTTGAAATCAACACAACTTATATTCATTCCGTTACTCAAGAGTTAAGTAACATTGTAGACACTTTTGATAGGGGGAGATCATTTGGAACAGAGGGAGAACTTTATGCTAGTGCTCGTATAGAAGATTGGATGAATGAAATCGGATTGTATGATACTCATACAGATGAAATAAAAGGTACTGCTCAACATCCTAACCTCAATGCAACATTGGAAATAGTATCAAAGGGGATACTAATTAACGGGACGCAGTCGATAACAGATTGCTACATTACACCAAGATGGAACACAACGTTCATATCTCTTTTAGATCCTGATTTAGCAGAAAATAAAAGTCACTTAACATATAACTTTTCGTATACAGACCCTTTACCTATTTACCAGAAACCTAATTTTTCCGCTTTTGACGAACTATTCAATGATTTAGAGTTCTTGGATTATCTTGCTGAAAATCTATCTCTTAGAAAACTTGATACTAAACTATCATGGATAATATTTTTTATGAATCAACTAGAACGAATTTTTAATTTTACCTATGAAAATATCGACATATCTGATCCAGATACACTACCATCGTGGTACGACGGAAATATAACAGAACCTAAATGTAGCCCTTATCTTCTAATTGAAGAAGATCCAAGCTATAACCCAAATGCAACTATCCCCTCAGTATTGTTAGAAGAATTTGAACCACTTTCTGCTCCGAGGGCAATATATCATGCCCTAAAACTCATCATAGAGATGAGTTTCTGGAATCTTACACATCATAATTGTATGGGATTAATTCGCTATGATTTCAACAACGATACCTATGATATGACAAATGGTCTGCTCAATGCACGGCCAATCCTCTACATTAACGGAAGTGTTGGTAGACCAATTTACGAAAACGCGACTCTCATTACTCCTTCAAATAGAGAAATTAGTTTCTGGATTAACCAAAGTTACAACCCATCTATAAAAAGTTATAATGTTTTCGGTCAAATCAACGGAACAAATCCAAATAAAACAGTTCTTATTGACTGCTTGTATGATTGCTGGTGGAACCAAGGAACATCGGATTCCGCGATTGGTATGGGGACCGTACTAGCCCTTGCAAAATACTTCAAAGACAATAACATCACCCCGAAGTATAATCTAAAATTCGTTGCATTCGGCGGTGAGGAATATGGCTTTCTCGGCGCACAACATTACAATGATACCCATACGAATGAAAACATCACCACGGTGATAGATCTCAATCAAATAGGATTCAGCCAGACCGGACCACTTCCTCAGACAATGTTTGTTCATACAAATAATGAATCTCTTAAGTCCCTCCTTCGATGTATCACTAATGACACCCATTATGAGGAACGCACCGGGACACCTTTTCTTCACATCGGGTATACATATTATGGAGGGCCAAGTGACGATCAACCGTTCGCGATTGCTTGCTTGCCGCATAAAGGTAATCGCTCGTTAAACACGATCTGTTTTTTAAAAGATATGAACTGGACGATGCACCATCGCGATGGGCAGAATCATGAAAAAGGAGATGTGATGACGTACTACAACGAGACCGATGTCAATGTTACAAGTGAAATGATATGGAATATTACGAAATATTTTTGTGTAAATCCTAACTGTGGATTTGATAATGTTGTTTTCACCAAGTTTGATTCACCTAATGATGGAGACACTCTTCCTGACTCAATCAGAGTGAATTTCTCTATCGACTCCATTCTCCCAAATGATAAAGTGATGGTGAATGCATCACTTTGTGATCAAAATAATAACCCTGTTCTATGGACGATCAATAACTATACAATCACAACATTGACTGGTGTTCATCAAAACTTGACCTATACTTTTTCCTTACCCGTTACTATCGATCAAGGTTTTTACAAAATGCAACTTCTTCTTTATAATTCGACTGGTCGTATCAATAAAATCGTTAATTCAAGTGATAATGTCCCAGATGAGATTCAATATTCAGATTCTTATTATCTATATCATCCATTTGGATATCCAATGCCTGGGGAGTTATACTCGAACACGGAGGATGTCATCCGTGGATCGTATTTCACGGCGAATGAATACGGTACTGCTCGTAACATCACCGCATACATCCAGGCTGGTAATACATCAGGTCCACCCAGCATCCATTCTGTTTGCATGATCTACCGAAAAAATGACAACAAGTTGATCGGACGGACTGAAGATACCAATCCCGTGACTGGTGCGAACCCTGCGTGGGTTGTGTATAACTTTTCAGAACCATATCCTATTCTGGAGGAGGATACGGAGTATGTGCTGGTCTGTTGGAGCGAAGCATCCTGTTATCTCTATTATGATCATATGATGTTGATGTCACGAGGACGGTATAATGACACGGTCTATGGTTCTTCTCCAGATCCGATTGTTTGGGATGGTGCGAATAATAACTTGTATTCGATTTATTGCGGGTATCGGAATGATACGAACCCGCCATGGGTGACGAATGTCACAGAGGATCCGCATATTGTCGGGTTTGGCGGAAATGTGACGATCTCTGCGGATGTCGTTGACAATGAAAGCGGGGTGAAAAACGTCACCGTGATCATCTGTTATCCTGGTGGAAAATCAGAGAATAAAACAATGAGTCTAGTCTCGAATAACACCTATCGGTACGTGTTCGATAGTACCTGGCTTGTCGGACGATACAATTATTCCATCTGGGCGATTGATAATTATGATAACATGATTAATGTGAGTATCCGCAGTCACTTCCACGTCTCAGCTGATGCATCTATCAGTATCGCAACGCTTCAAGATAGTTACAGCGGCAGTCAATACATCAACATCACAGACCCGCCAAATCCACCAGAAAACTATACACTCGTTGACCGAGGGCTCACCTGGGATAAATACTATGATGCAATCACCGGACAAAATATCCTGGAGGTATCCGCTGGACCCATAAACTACCAAGACAATGGAACCTGGATACCAATCAACAACACGGTCAATCTACTCGCAGAAAATCACCCTGCATTTGTCTACGGATATCGTAGTGGAAACAACCGTGGATTATACGGTGTGTATTTCAAATCCAATGCACAATTGGAATGGCCAGTCGCATTCACCTATAACCGATCCGACGATCCTACAGTTCACGTCATCAGAAGTAAACTCGTTGATGTTGGATATGTTGATTCACAAAGTAACTGGGCGTACCAATATCTCCAGAATGTTCAAAACAGTCAAGGACAGATCAACGAGAACTCCATCACATACTCTGGCGTGTTCACAGGAACTGATGTCACCTGGAGATACGGAAACACCGGACTCAAAGAAGAGATCACATTGAGTAACGCCACAAAGACCGTGTTGCAGAACCATCCACCATCGCAATATGGTCTGAATGATACAAGCTCGTATCTGGTGTTCATCACCAAGCTGGACTACCAGAACCTCAACCTCTACAACAAATCAGGGTTGCTAGATGAAAACATCACAATCTCCGATACTGGAATCGAGTTTAAAGACGTCCTTGGGCAGTTCAAGTGCTCCTTACCGCTTGGCGAGGCTTATGAGTTGAACAATCAATCTATACGACAAAAACTGACGTATCGCATTGTGCATCTCAATGGCGCTACCTATCTGCTCTCCGGACTGAAGCTCTCTGATTTGAATGCGATGACGTTCCCCGTAGTTATCGACCCGACATTATCGGTCAATTCTCTCTACAGCGATGGGTACCTCTCCAGTTCAAGTACCTCCTATAATACCACGTGGAATGCATCCAGCGGCACCGTAGATAGTTCCGGGACGTATCTTTCGATCGGACAAAAGAAGGTCTTAAGCTTCCCTACATCGACGTATTATGTGTATCGAGGTTTTGCCCTGTTCAACACCTCTGCTCTCCCATCAAATTCCTTCCTTGACAATGCAACACTCTCCCTCTACAAGAAGGATGATTACTCGACAACAGACTTTGACATCACCATTCAGAACGGTCAACCAACCTACCCGCACAACCCGCTACAGACCGGGGATTACGCGAAAAGTCATTACTCAGCGAACGGCGGGAGCCTCAACACAGCTAATTTTGTGAACGGACGGAACAACATCTCAGTGACAAACCTAGAGTGGGTCAACAAGTCCGGGATCACCAAACTGTGTCTGCGGAGCAGCAGAGACATCAACGGGACGACATCGACAGGGAATGAATACGTGAATGTGTATTCAGCGAACGCTCCAAACGCAGGATGGGTGCCGAAACTCATCATTGCATATCGAAACCAATCAAAGATTAAGAACACTGGTTCAACCGACATCAAAGGATACCTCTTGATCCAGGTGCAGTTCTACAACACCTCACAGGTTAAATGGTTGGTGGATAACGATACCATCAATGAAACCAAAGCACGGATCATCACCAGCGGTAATCAACTGGCACTCGATACTATCTGCAGCGGTCACGTCCGCGCCTCGGATCTGACCCATGGCATAGGCACGTATCGGGTCTACGCTGCATTCAGAGATCCAGAAAGGAATATCCTGAGAACAAACGATGATGTCGACCTTGAAGCCTGGTGGCAGTTCAGCAAAACCTAACAAAACAATTCCTAAATATGAACCAATTAAATGTTAGGAGACATCTACCTATTCTCCTTTCTCCTTTTTTAACTCCTCATCTTCAGACTGACAAACATGGTTAGATTTATATGCTGTCTTTTTTTACGACATCCTGGGGAACTGTACATCTTTTACCAAAATGGTGTTGATGATGTCTGAACTCACAGAAGACAAACCAGGAAAGCAGATACTGCTCTTAGGAAATGAAGCGATCACCCGCGGTGCCCTAGAAGCCGGTATCGATGTTGCCACCACCTACCCAGGCACGCCATCATCAGAGATCGCTGATACGTTTTCAGCCATAGCAAAAGAAGCGACCAAGCAGAACAAAGACCCTGGTTTTTATTTCCAATACTCAGTCAATGAAAAAGTCGCATTAGAGGTTGCTGCTGCTGCATCGTTCTGCGGACTACGAGCATTGACCTGCATGAAACATGTCGGACTGAATGTCGCCAGCGACACGTTCATGACCTATATGTACGTGGGTTGCCGTGGCGGACATATCATCGTCTCCGCGGATGACCCGTACTGTCATTCGTCGCAGAACGAGCAGGACAACCGGTACTTCGCGTTGTTTGGCGGTGCACCGATGCTCGAGCCGACCACACCACAGGAAGCAAAGGAGATGACTCGCATCGGATTTGATATCTCCGAGCAACTTCACTTACCGCTGTTGCTTCGGACCACTACCCGATTGAACCATGCACGAGGCCCGATCATACTTACTAAAATGCAGCAGCCACGCAAAAAAGGTTTCTTCAAAAAAGACCCAATGCTCGTCACTGTCCCAGCGACAGCGCGAGCGAAACATCCGGTTCTGCTCAAACAACTTGAAGAAGCAGAGAAAATCTCAGAACATTCACCCTTCAATGAAATCATTACGATAGGTAAACCCAAAGACATCGGCATTGTAACCTCTGGTGTCTCCTACACCTATGTCAAAGAGATGGCAGAGGAGCTGAACCTCAATGTGAAGATACTCAAACTAGGCATGACCCATCCGATCCCACGGAAAATGTGCGAACAATTCATCGCCTCCAGCTCTTCCCTTGTCATGGTCGAAGAGCTCGAACCATTCCTTGAGAACCAGTTCAAACAACTCGCCTTTGACATCGGTGCTGACGTCAAGATCTATGGTAAATCCAGCCGTCATTTCACCAGACTCTATGAGTACACCCCTGATATCGTCGCAGACGCATTCTCAAAAATATTCAACGTCAAAAACCCGTTCCCCGGACCAACACAATCTGCCTTGAAAGCACCACGACGACCACCATCACTCTGCCCAGGCTGCCCCCATCGAGCCACCTACTACGCAGTTAAGAAAGCAGCACCAAAAGACACGATCTACCCAACAGACATCGGATGCTACACCTTAGGAAAAGAACCACCAATCGAAGTCGCAGATGTCCTCCTGTGTATGGGTTCTAATGCAGGCATGGCTTGCGGTTTCTCCGTTGCAACCGATCAAAAAATCATCTCATTTATGGGAGACTCTACCTTCTTCCATTCAGGGATCCCACCGATTGTCAATGCAGTGCATCACAACCATGATGTCGTCATCACCATCCTGGACAACCGTACCACCGCCATGACCGGGCATCAACCACACCCCGGAACACCCTACGATGGGATGGGACGACCAGCCAAACTCATCAAAGTCGAAGACGTCGTCAAAGGCTGTGGCGTGGAACATATCGAGATTGTCGATCCCAACAAGATCAAAGAAACAACCGCCGCGTTCAAACGAGCATTAGAATTCAAAGGTCCAGCAGTCGTCGTCAGCAAATCACCCTGCATCCTCCTTGAAGTACAACGAAAGCGGAAAGCAAAGGAGGACATCCAACTCTATCAGATTCATCAGGAAACTTGTAAACGATGTAAAACATGCATCGGAAAATTCGGCTGCACTGCTTTCTATTTTGCAGAGGACGGCAGCGTCCACATTGATGCATCACAATGTAACGGCTGTGGAAACTGCGTACAGGTCTGTCCATTTGGTGCCATCTCTGCGGAGGGAACATGATGATGAAGAAAACCAGCATCGTGCTGACCGGGGTCGGTGGACAAGGAGTAATCACCGCTGCGAACCTGTTAGGAAAGGCCGCGGTGAAAGCAAAAGTCGGGGTGTACGTCTCAGAGATCCATGGGATGGCACAACGTGGCGGTGCGGTTGTCTGTACCGTCCGGATGGGTGACGTCTCCAGTCCTTTAATGCCGAGTGGAACCGCAGATGTCTTACTCAGCATGGAACCAGTCGAGGCACTCCGGAACATCTGCTATGTGAATAAAAAAACTAAAGTGATCACCGATAAAAACCCGATCATCCCATTCACGGTCGCTGTTGGTGGCGAACAATACCCAAAAGTCGAGGATATCTTCAAGGAACTCTCAGCGCACGCTGAATTGTATCCAGTTGATGCATTACAGATTGCGAAAGAAGCAGGAGCGATTATTACGAAGAATACCGTCATGCTTGGGGCTCTTGCCGCAAGCGGCGTCTTACCATTCAAACCTGATGTGCTCTTAGAAACGATCCTTGAGGACGTCCCTGAGAAATACAAAGATATCAATAAAAAAGCATTTGAGGGCGGGATGAAGGCAGTAAAATAATAATTCGTTCATCGAATGTTTTTCTATCCCATGAACTCCCAGATTGGTTTCCGCCAGCATTCCCGCAGGATATCAACGCTGAGATCAACGACTGTTTTTCCATCATCTTTGATTCTCAGATGATCTCCTTTGATTGTTCCAAGCAGGAGGAAACTGACGTAGTCCTTTTTCAATTGTTTTTCAAACTCTGTTTGTGCTTCTTTTTTTACTTCGACAACCCATCTGGTGTTTGACTCGGAAAAAACTTTGAAGTCAGTTCGTAATTCTTTGTTCACCTCTGAGACGTCGATGGTTGCACCGATGTCTCCGCCGATCGCCATCTCAGAAAGACATGCTCCAAGACCACCTTCGCTAAGATCATGGCATGCGGCAATATTTTTTTTCTTCATACACGCAAGCAGGCTTTTCATACAATGCCTGAGAATCTCCGGGTCTGTCTTTGGGACAACACCACCCTCAACTTTCATCATGTGGTAGTATTCAGAGCCGCCAAGTTCCTTCTCAGTCTGTTTTCCAACAAGATAGATTAGGTTTCCTTCGGCTTTGAAATCACTGGTGATACAGGTTCTGATGTCATCGACAATCCCCACCGCGAAGATCTCTGGTGTCGGCGGGACCGCGGTTTTCACGGATTCATTGTAGAAACTCACATTCCCTGAGACGTACGGCAGGTCAAGAGCCCGGCCGATGTCACCAAGACCACGGCAGGCTTCATAGAACTCACCCATCCGCTCTGGTTTTTCCGGATTCCCGAAATTCAGACAATCCAGCAGCGAATCCGGGACTGCACCAACCGCGATAAGGTTCCGGCATGCTTCATCCACCGCAGACATTGCACCCCAGTACGGGTCACGCTCCATGAACCGTGGGTTCACATCAGCAGTCACCGCAAGACCCTTCCATGAATCCTCCAAGGGTTTGAGGACCGTCGAATCTCCATGGGTCTGCAGTCCAAGTTTTCCTTGCAGTGGTTTGATCACTGTGTTTCCTCGTACCTCATGGTCGTACTGGCGGATCACCCATTCTTTCGATGCGATATTAGGAGCTGATAACACTTTTTGTAATGTTTTATTTAAATCAGGCATCGGGAAGTTTTTCTCAGCAACCTGGTGTTTCTTGATAATCACTGGTCGTGTACATTCATCATAGACCGGGCCACCGGTCATGAACTCCAGGTCCATCTCCAAGATCTTTTGTCCTTTGAGGAACACCCGGATGATCTGTTCTTTGATGACTTTCCCAACCACGGCTGCAGTGACATCCCATTGTTTGCAGATATGCAGCACAGTCTCGACGTTCTCTGGTGCAACCAGCATCATCATGCGTTCCTGGCTTTCTGAGACCCAGATCTCCCAGGGTTTGAGCCCCTCCTCCTTTAACGGGACGTTGTCGAGGTGGATTTCAGCCCCCATGTTCGCGGAGTACGCAAGCTCACCGGAGACACATGACAGTCCCCCACCACCGAAATCCTTGAAACCTTCCAAGAGTCCTTTTCTATTACATTCGAGACACGCATGGATGACTGGTTCCTTTGTAATCGGGTCTCCAACTTGCACCGCTGACCTGCTGCTCTCCTCGCTTTCATCAGTAAGTTCCGCGGAAGCAAAATTCACGCCATGAATACCATCCCGTCCGGTTTTCCCACCGACGTAGATGTACACATTCCCTGGTGCTTTCGCCCAGCTGTGCACCAGCTCACGTTTTTCCATGATACCGACACAGCCGACATTCACTAAGCAGTTCCCGGTGTACCCCTCATGGAAGTAGACTTGGCCAGCAAGCGTCGGGATCCCAATACGGTTCCCGTAATCACGAATACCATCAACAACACCTTTGAAGAGATACACGGGGTGTTTGACACCTTTTGGGAGTTTCTCGAATGGATAATCTAAGGGTCCGAAGAACAAAGGATCGATATATGCGATTGGTTGTGCTCCCATGCAGACGACGTCTCTGACGATCCCACCAACACCGGTCGCAGCCCCCCCGTACGGCTCGATCGCAGAAGGATGATTATGAGATTCCAAGGCGACACAGTAGTAATGATCCTTGTCAAACTCCATGACACCAGCGTCCTCACGAGCGATGATCCGTTTTTCATCGACGTTGAAGACGAATTTTTTCAAAGGTACCTTTGATGATTTATAGCAACAATGCTCAGACCATGCCTGCCCCAGCGCCTGCAGCTCAATATCGGTCGGATTCCGTTTCTGTTTCCCAAAATACTCCTTGATCCGTTTCATCTCCGGAAGTGCCAGTGCAAGCTCCATCCGGTTGCTGATCTCACAAAGCTCCTTGTCAGAGGCAGCATGCAGATCAACTTCATACGTCTCAATATCCGCTCTGATTTTTTTGAATAAACTATCGAGTTGCACATCCACTCCCCCATTACTTTTTTTCTTCGATACTTATCTCATACTGATGGATCACCGGGTTGGTCAGTAACCGCTGGCAGATCTGTTCGACGTCTTTCTTCACCTGGTTCTTATCAGTCCCATCAATCATAAGGTCGAACGTCCTGATGGTTTTCACATTCTGAACTTTCTTAAAACCAAGAAGATGGATCGCTTTAAGGGTGTTTACTCCCTCTGGATCTGAGATTCCTTTCTTGAGTTGAACGGTTACTTTAGCTTCGAACATACAAATCCGGGCGCCTAATCTGAAAATAGATAGATTAAGGTATCGTTCCTCACAGGTTATTCAACAAGGTCAGAACCTGCTTTCTGAAATCTTCTAGACTTCCGTTGTTCGGGATGACGATATCAGCATCCGCTATGACTTTTTGCAAACCCCACGAGATCTCCCGCTTGTCCCGTTCCTCCAGGTCTTTGAGGTCTGTGCTGTCATCGGTCCTTCCTCTAGAGATCGCTCGTTTTCTCCTCAGTTCATCAGGTGCATCAATCGCTACAACGAAAAAATCCAATCCGAGCTCTTTTTTGAAATATTCGATTTCCTCCAAGTTTCGAACACCGTCGATGACAAGATATGGTGCTTTTTTCAAGGAATGAATTTTTTCAACGGTTCGTTTCGCCCAGACATCCATACCAAATTCTTTCCGCATGTTGTTGGCGACGGATCCAACGTTTTTGTCATTCAGCTGTTTGCCTTGTCGTTTGGTCTCCTCCCAGACCAGGTCACCCATGCGGATGACCGGTATTCCTTTGTCTTTAGCGAGTTGTACCGCCTCTGATTTCCCTGAGGCAGGCATACCGGTAAACGCGATGATTTTCATTGAGTCTCCCTTCTCATAATAATAATTAGTGCAGGGGACGAGATGTGAACAACAATTTACTAGTAACTTTCCCTGTTCTACTAATCTATGTATATTTTTCCTAGTATTAATTAATAATCGTTCGGGTCAACTATCTGCTTAGCTTAAGTCATTCATATAAGTGGTGTCATCGATGCTCCGTCTAGAAGGCAATACGTATTTACCTGTGAATCTATTGATGATTCAGTGTAGAATCCAGAGTATCTTTATTATAGAATGAATTGATTGTATAATTGACTCAGGAGCATCGTATGATGGATGAAGTTCTTATAGATAACCTGGTTGTTTTTTCTGCAATTATCTACTACGTTTTTTTATGCATAGTCTATTTGTTACGCGCCTATCAGCGTGATAAACTGGAATTGATGTTTGCCCCTGTCTTTAGTTTCCTGCTGGTCCCATTTGTTACTTTATGGGTGTTGAACCTTCTTAATGAAAGCGATATTGGACGCTTGATTACGGGGCTTCCGATAATCATCTATCTGGTCTATGACCTCTGGTATCGTTTAATTACTAAAAAGAAACCTCAACATCATCCCGACCGTTGGCCTATTGGTTTAATAGTATACCTTATTCTTCTTCAAATTGGGAGTATAGCCTTGAATTGGTATGGATTCCTTGTATCGAAATTCTATGGACAAGTCCTCGTAATCAGTTACTTCGTCATGTTAGGTTGTTTTGGCTTTTATCAAAATAGATACAATAAGATGAAAAAGGCCAGTAAGAACTAATGGTAAAAAAAGTGCAGGGGGCGGGGGATTTGAACCCACAATTACCGGTTAAATTCTAAACAGGGGATAATAATTACTCTAATAAAAGATTACAATTTCATAGGTTTTTCAGGCCATCCTTGTAATATCATAGGGTTCTTTTGCTGGACGCCAGTCATATGTTACCCATAACAAAAAGTTCACATGAGGAAAAACTGGGAGTAAAATATGCCATCTTCCGAAAATCGGTTTGGGGCTGATTCGACTCTGGTCCCAAAAATTATTGTGAAATTGTGGTATCTTGCTACGTGTCTCTTCAAAAGGGGAAAAGAACCAAAACCATCGATATAAGGCAGTGTTATTGTTTCCCATAAAGGTGTTGTGATGGATGTCTGTGCATGTGCAATATTCTATCGATAAAGCGACATTGTTTTCTTTAATTTCGTTGTACTCGATTATTACAGAGAACGAACCGGCAACTTCGATTGCTAATGTATTTGAATGAAGAGTATTTCGGCTGATGGTAATCTCTTCTGAACTTGTGAAAAAATTATCCTCGATATAGATACCATAACCATTTGAGTTTACAATCTGGTTCCCTGTTATTTCAGTATGAGTGACCCCGGACAGATAGATGTTGCTGTTGGCGTTTCGTTGTAATATGTTATTAGTAATGGTGATGTTTTTTATAAGAATGGGGTTCGTCGTTGGTAACTTTGTCGCTAGTCCAACAATCGTATCGGTGATTGTATTTTGTGATATCAGTATAGTATCTCCAGAGATTACAATCCCGTTTCTTACAAAGGAGATATTGTTTGAGATGATGGTGGTCTTCTCGCATTTTTCAATAACAATCCCTTGACATATGTTATTCATCAGTTGTCTTTCATTTCGTATATCATTTTGATACACACAACAGAGGGACGAGTTAAACAAATATATGCAATCGATAGAATCGTCCGCGATACTTATATCAAATGAGTTCTTTTTTATAGTGACGGAACGTGAATTGAGGATTTTAACAGTTTTTCCGTGAAGTGTTTGGAAATTATTTTCTTTCAGGACACAATCCGATGTATAATTCATGAGTACACACGTATAATTTAAAGAATTATTCACAATCGAGAATCCAGAGATACATGTACCTGATTTTTGAACTGTGATGACGTCATATGGTCTTTGCTGGCCATCGATAACCGTTGTATTTCGATTTTCTCCAATTAATTGCGTATTAATTGTTTTATTAACAACGAGGCACTCAGCATATGGGGAAGACGTAGCGTAGACAAAAATGATATCTCCCTCATGTGATGCATCGATTGCATCCTGAATCCTTGTGTAGTTCCCAGGTCCACTCCCACCAACATACAACCAATTCCCGCGTGATGTTGGTAATGGTTTCTCTGCATTTTGTGCAATCGCTGGAATGATACCGGTTCCAATGAACAGAAGAATGGTTACAATAATAATTGTTTTTCGAATCAACATCATTCCTTCCCTATAAGAAAATAAGACCCCTTCTCTATTTAAAATCTTCCTTCTAATGTACCGGTATTTAGGAGTTCAAATCAATTTTTAGTTTCATGTCGAGTTTCTCCTGTGAAAATAGATAAAAAGTGCAGGGGGAGCGATTTGAACGCTCGTGTGCCTACGCAACAGGGTCTCTTCGTGCAGCCTGCACTCCTAAGCCCTGCCCCTTGGACCAAGCTCGGGTACCCCTGCAGTTTCTGTGCACCGCTAATATCATCTCCTACTGAAAAAGGTTTGGAATGAAAAAACATTATCACTCTGTAGGGTTACAGGGTTTTTTCGTGTAAGAGAATCTGTTCACCAAATTTGGTGTAGCACGACTCACAATATTTCCGTGCGATGAGTGAATGGATATGATTGGTGATCCCCTCTTCAACATAATGAAGATCGTCTGGGGGGATTTGTTTGTTGCAGTAAATACACACGGTGGGGAATTGCGAATGCCGTCTCACCAAGCGTGTTTCAAGCAATTTTTTCTCCATCATCTTTCCTCCTATTATATTCCTTCGTTGAGGTATTAAAACTTTCCGTTTCATCTCACCAATAGGAGTGCCCGGGTGCTAGGTTTAAGTATAGGCAACAGTATTCCCGAAAGATATTTCGAATATACGGCGGTGAAGACTGCCTCCCATAGCGAGCAACCATCTCACCTTTTTGGGGTGGTGCCTATAAGGGTGGGGTAGTCAGGAAATCCCGACGGGCCCATAACCCGTAGACCAATGGTTCAAATCCATTCCCCGCTATTTTCTTTTTTTTCTTTCAAACATCAGGTTTATAAGATGATTTCTTTTCCGTTCATTTTGTGAAAAAAACATCTTCAGGGAGATTCTGGGAAATCGATGCTCTCCGCGGCATCGCAATCATCCTGATGATTCTGTATCATCTTGTTTTTGATCTAAACTATTTCAGGGTATATACAACAGATTTGGATTCTCTCCCCGTCTTGTTGTTTTTATATCCTGTTAGTACTACGTTTCTGCTGCTGGTTGGTATTTCTCTTACGATAAGCTATTCTCGGGCACAACAAAAATTAAAAAAACGACAATTGCAGGTAAAATTTCTGAAACGTGGGACCAGTGTTTTTGGATTAGGTCTGCTTATCACACTTGTCACCTGGTTGTATCCTCATGATGGGTACATTGTGTTTGGTGTTCTGCATTGCATTGGTCTTTCAATTCTTTTGGTGTATCCTTTGATTCGGTTTCGAATGTTCCCACTGATTATTGGAATTTTTTGTATCATATTTGGTATAACTCTCCGAGTTGCAGTACTGGTTGATTTTCCTTGGTTGCTATGGCTTGGTTTTGTTCCTTCTGGTTTTTACACCCTTGATTATTTTCCGTTACTCCCCTGGTTTGGTGTCGTGTTAATCGGGATTTTTCTTGGGAATAGTTTCTATAAAAACAATACAAGAAAAGTATCAGTGAATGATCATTCGCAGTTCATTCTGAGTCGAGGATTGTGTTTTTTAGGCAGACACTCGCTGATCATCTATCTGCTCCATCAACTTCTCATCGTTGGTGTGTTGTATGTTCTTCATCTTGTGATAAACGGTTCACGTATCGTATGATCCGCGGGATTGTTTGAATCAAATGCACTTTTTTTGTATCTTCAGATGTTTCAAAGTCTCGCAGCATCCAGTACACATGGTCTGCGACTTCGACTGGTTCTTGTCTGTTCTCATAGTGTTCGTACAATTCGATGAACCGGAGAATCTGCTGTTTGATATCAACTGGTTTATCCTGGAACACCCAGGGGCAGTGTTGCGCCTGGCGTCCTATCATCACCAGGTCACAACCGGTTTTTTGGAGTAACGAAAGACCATCGTAATATGATGTGACGTCACCGTTGGCGATCACGGGGATCTTGAGTTTTTGTTTGATCTGTTTCATGATTGTCCAGTTGACTTTCCCTGCGTAGCCTTGGTCTGCGGTGCGACCATGGACACAGAGGGCAAAGACTCCTGAGTTCTCAACTAGCTGTGCGACAGCGACACCGTTGATATGTTGATTATCCCAGCCGATACGAATCTTTGCACTCACCGGTTTTTCTGTTGCATCCACCATCGCTCTGATGATACGTTCCAGTTTTGGAAGATCTTTTAACAGAGCAGCACCAGATCCTTTCTGCAGGTAATCCTCTTCGATACATCCAACATTCAGGTCGATAATATCAGCGAACCTCTCAACTGCTTGAACTGCTTTCACAAGAACATTTTTTTCGCTACCGATCAGTTGAACAGTCACAGGTCGTTCCATCTCCTGGATGTTGAGGAACTGTTTGACTTCCTCTGGTTTTTTTCCGCTGATGAGGTCAGCATCGATCATCTGGGTGTAGATCAATCCCGCACCGTTCTCCTTACATAACATCCGGAATGCAGTACAGTTGATACCAGCCAAGGGTGCAAGTGCAAAACGGTTCGGTATCTCCACAGTTCCGATTCTCATAGGACCCTACAAAGAAAAATATTAATGGTACCGTAACTTGAGTTGTGGTACCTCAACTCCGGTTCCTTTCCGGACTGTCCCTACACGTTTCACGGTCGCATCAGAGTAGTTCTTTAGAATCTTTATCGTCTCTTCTGCATCTTTTTGTTCTACGATGACGGTCAATCCCATCCCCATGTTGAAGATCTGGTACATCTCATAGTCATCGATGTTCCCATATTCCTGCAGGAACGTGAAAATCGGCTGTGGTTCCAAAGGGTCCTCAATGACGTATTTTACTTTTTCTTTTAGGCGTGGGATGTTCCACAGGCCACTGCCTGTGATATGTGCCAGTCCATGGACATCGATTTTTTTGAACAACTCAAGGATCTCTTTGACATAAATCCTGGTTGGTGTAAGCATGATTTCCCCGATGGTTTTCCTTGGGTACAACCCGTCAGGAAACTCATCGGTATAGGAGAATTCCGCTTCCTCAATCACGCGTCGAGCAAGGGTATAACCATTCGAATGGATGCCGCTGCTGGAAAGTCCGATGATCGCATCACCCGGGTGGATCTTCTCACCAAGGATGATACGGTTCTTCTTCACATAGGCAAGGCAGGTTCCAGCAAGGTCAAAGCCGTTGATCAGTTCTGGGAGATCTGCTGTCTCCCCGCCGACAATCGAGATATTGGACAGTTTAGCTCCTTTCTCTAGACCCTTACCGATTTCCCTGGTGATCTTTGGGTCTGGGTCTTCCATGGCAAGATAATCGACAAAGGCGAGTGGTTCTGCTCCGACACATAAGGCGTCATTGACGTTCATCGCGATACAGTCAATGCCGACCGTGTCATATTTCTTAATAGCCTCCGCTATCCTGACCTTTGTTCCGACACCATCGGTGCAGAGAACCAAGGCATAGTCCCCAAACTCGATAAGCCCCGCATAATGTCCTCCCATGGGTTTGCCAATGGTGCCTTTTCGTTTGGTAAGAATACTTGATAACAGCTGTTTGATGGCCTCTTCTTTTTCTTCAATGTCAACCCCACTATTCTTATAGGTCATTTTCTTCAAGAAGGATCGCCTCTGTTGTCTCTGTATAGCGAAACAGACTGGTTGTGATAAACTTTTTTATCCTGGTGGGGTTGTCATTCTTGTGAAGATATTAACGGATCTTGGGGAGCGAGCAGCGATCCGACGGATCGAAGCGATTCTTACTAAGGGAAAAAATACCCTTGGAATTGGAGATGATTGCGCTGCGATCGACATCGGAAACAAGTATCTGTTAGTGACCACCGATATGATGTCCCAACGGACCCATATCCCTCGAGAGATGACCGCCTATCAGATGGGATGGTTCCTTGTTGCTATCAACCTTTCTGATATCGCAGCAAAAGGAGGGATGCCACTTGGACTGGTCTGCTCATATGGTCTTCCGAAAAAAACATCAGAGACGTTTCTCAAAGAGTTAACGAAAGGAGCCAATGCATGCGCAGTTCGTTTTAGGACGACAATCGTCGGAGGAGACACCAAGGAAACAACAGAGATAACCTTGTGTGGGACGGCGTTTGGTACCGTGAAAAAAAACGAGTTTATGTCACGAATTGGCGCTCGTCCTGATGATGTTGTCGCAGTGACAGGCACTGTAGGAAAAGCTGGCGCTGGATATTACGCGTTAAAACGAAATAATAAAGAAAGAAAACTCTCCAACGCACTGTTAGAACCTCAACCAAGATTAAAAGAAGGCCGACTCCTAGCGCAGCAACACACGGTGACATCATCGATGGATTTATCAGATGGACTCTCAGCATCCTTGTATCAACTACAGGAGATAAACGCTGTCGGATTTGAGATACACAAAGACGCTCTCCCACTTGCCATAGGCTTGAATCGACTGTTTCATAAAAAATACGGTGTTGATCCTTACTGTCTCGCCTTGCATTTTGGGGGAGACTACGAGCTGCTGGTGACCATACCACCACAGAAATTTGAAAAAACCAAACGGACGCTACAAAAACATGGTATCACGTTAACACCGATTGGGACTGTTACAAAGAAACGGGAGATTCTACTGCTTGAA
>Ga0105105_10000173_pt1 | contig 30610 bp, 30 predicted proteins | sample PPLLaktember2015_4_FD_79108 | JGI IMG/M metagenome (GOLD analysis project Ga0105105, IMG submission 79108) | Freshwater sediment microbial communities from Prairie Pothole Lake near Jamestown, North Dakota, USA - PPLs Lake P8 Core (1) Depth... | ecosystem: Environmental > Aquatic > Freshwater >...
TAATTACAAATCCAGAACCCACAGCTTTGATGGATGCTTACGCGATTATAAAACTATTAAAGAGTAATAATAATACAGAAGGAATTTATATAGCAGTAAACAGATGCATTGAAGAATCTGAAGGGAGCCAGGCATTTAAAAACCTACAATCTGCTGTTGATCATTTCTTAAAGGTTAGTGTAAACTTTCTTGTTGAAATACCGGAATCCAGCGAAGTTAGAAATTCAATCATCAATCAAAAACTTCTTTCAGATATTAATCGATCGAATCCGGTTATCAGCTCAATTAATAAAGCCATAACCAAAATTAGTAAAATTCATCAAGTGTTGAATATTAACCAACCCGCACTAAAAAGCTCCTCAATAAGCTTTAAAAATAGCCTCTAATCGAAATATCTCAACTTTTATTTCCTAGTCAATATTGGTACAGGGTTTGCCTAACCGAAGCAAGGAGTAAAAAATGAATAAAATACTAATACAATTTGGATTACTGATTTTCTGTTTCTCACTGATTTTTTTCAGTCAAAGAGGAATGCCACTGCAAGATGTAGTGATGAAATCTTTTATAGTTTTTATTTCACTTACAATTGTGCTAAGTGTAGTAGTTTTATTTGTTTTTAAGATGCTAAATAAAAATGAATCCTTAACAGCAGTTGATTCAAAAAAAAGTGAGTAGTGAATAATGCAAATGAATAACGCAGAACTCTGGCAGCAATTCAAACAAAACCAAACGCCAATTTTAAAGAAACAAATTATTCTTAATTACGTAAATCTTGTGCATTACGTAATTCATCATTCAAAATTTGGAATGAATAATATTCTTGATGAAAGAGATTACTTTCAATATGGCATAGAAGGATTGAATGAAGCCATCGACAGGTTTGACCCTGACTACGGAACAAAGTTTGAAACTTATGCAATACAGAGAATACGCGGAAAGATAATTGATGAGTTAAGAAAACTTCAGAGCAAGTTTAAAAATGATTCTAATGAATCATCAATTGAATCATTTTATACAAATGTTTCATTGAGCAGATCACCTGAAGATGAAGACGGTTACACTTTGGGTGAAGTAATTGCAAATGATTCTGAACCTGCTTCAGTTACAGTTGAGAAAACCGAGATGAAGGAATTTTTAATGAGCGCAATTAAAGAATTAAATGAAAGAGACAGACTACTTTTGAATTTATATTATTTTGAAAATTTAAACTACAAAGAAATTGCTGAGTTAATGAAAATTACTGTTTCCAGAGTTTCGCAAATTCACACACGTATTACAAAAGATCTTAAATCAAAATTGTTGGTTTTAAATGACTAATTATTTAGAAAACACAGAAGTAATTCGCGAAAGAAATAAGCGATTACTTACCGGTATTAGAAACCTTCCTTCGGTTCCATTTATTATGGTCGAGGTTTCCAAGATGTTAGATAACCCTAGAACCGGTGCTTCTGATTTGGGCAAACTTATTAGCAAAGATCAAGCAATGGTTGCTAAAATATTAAGCGTAGCAAACTCACCATTGTATGGTTTACCGCGCAGAGTTTCTACCATTGAGTTCGCAATTGTCATTTTAGGCTTCGACCACATCAAAAATATTGTTATAGCACTTTCTATGATGGAAGCCTTTAAAAGTAAAGAAGATAAAAACTGGAACCGTAGAGCATTCTGGCTTCACTCACTAATTACTGCAAGTGCAGCAAAAAGAATCGCCGATGATCTTGGATTTAGAAAATCCGGCGAAGCATTTACATGCGGTCTTCTTCACGATCTCGGAATTTCAGTTATTCAAAGATACTTCTATGAAGGATTTAAAGAGATTTCCGCATTAGTAAATAATCAAGAGATGAGATATACAAATGCCGAACAAAAAGTTTTAGGGATTTCTCACCAGGAAATAGGACAGTTTTTAATTGAAAAATGGAATCTGCCGGCTTCACTTGGTGATGCTATTCTCTGTCATCATAATCCTTCTGAAGCAGAACATGAAAGAGAAATGGCAGCAATTATTCATTTAGCAGATTATATGACACAGCGTTTTGCAATGGGAGATTTAAACTGGGATGAAAATTATGAGTTAGATCTTGGCATAATCAATATTCTTAATCTTGGTGATGAAAGTTATTTGGAAAGTTTTATTCAAAGTTATGAACAATTATTCCGCGTTCAGATAGATTCAATTAAATTTTAATCGAGGAGACAATGATAGCAGATACTCAAGACATTTTGCAGAAAAAAGAAAGAACCGAAAAAGTTCTAACAAGTGTAGTAAACCTGCCTGTAATTCCAAAAGTAATGTTTGAAACAATTAAACTTCTGGATAACAAATACACAACTGCAGGCGAACTTAATAAAGTGATTTCTAAAGACCAGGCTTTGCTAACAAAGATTTTAACTATTGCAAATTCCCCTTTGTATGGACTACAAAGAAAAGTCACAACTATTGAATATGCAATCTTAGTTCTTGGTTATCGTGAGCTTAAAAACATTATCTCTGCACTATCTGTTGCCGAAGCTTTCAGAAACAAAACTGATAAATATCTTAACTCAAAAGAATTTATGCTTCATTCATATCTAACCGGAACAGCTTGCAAAAAACTTGCTTCTGATATCGGCTTTAATAATTCAGGAGAAGCTTTTATTGCAGGGTTCTTGCACGATATTGGGATTTCGATTATCCATAGATACTTACATTCAAGTTTTATAAATGTAACTGAACTTGTTGAAACAAAAGGTATGACCTACAGACAGGCAGAATTAGATGTACTTGGAATGACACACGAACAAGTTGGATTTTTCTTGCTTGATCGATGGAACTTTCCTAAAGAAATTTCTGATCCTATTCTTTCACATCACTCACCAGATGCTGCCAGTTCAAGTCCGGTTCTTGGTGCCGTAGTTAATCTTGCAGATTACATTACGAACAGATTAAAGCTTACTAACGCACCATGGGATAACGAAGTAATCCTCAGTCCTTATTCAATGCAAAAGTTTAATCTTGAACGTGAGCTTGATGTTGAGAGATTTATAGATGGATATAAAGATATTTTCTGGAATCAAATTGAATTTGTAAGGTTTTTAAATTGAGATTATTAAAAGAAAACAGGCGGGATTATTTGCCATTTTTAAGTTCTGTAGAACAATTAGAAAAAGTTAATGATGGCAAATACAAACTAAAAGTTGTAACAAAAATGCCAGTATCGCGCGAACAAGTTAACGTACTTTCCGGCGGTAATGTAAAAATAGATTTGTTATCATTCGCGGAAAAATTAAATTCACTTTATCAGACCGATCAAATAATTGATGCTTTTAAATCTGAAGTAAACAGATTATCATTTTTTTTAGATGCGGAAATATTTTCTCTTGATGATAAAACAAGTGAATGTAAACCGATTAATAAATCTTGTAATCAAAAACTATATTATTATGTTAAGAATTTTTTAAAGAACGGAATTCTTGACTGGATAGCAGAATCTAAAAATCCAAAATTCTTACCCTGGGATGTTGATAATGCAGCATCAACTTCAGGCTTAAGCTGCTTGATTGTTCCGATTTTTAGCAACAACAGATTTTCAGGAGTTTTGGCGGCACTAACCAATCTTAAATATTTAAGTGAAGATTCTTTTGAATATAGAACTCTTTTAACAATTCTTAATCAATCATTTGCAAAGTTAGAATTTGTGCGTTTAAGAGATGAGCTTAATAAAACATATTCTGAATATCAAATTCTCCAATCAAAACTTTTTAATGATTTTAAATTTGCCGCAATAGGTGAACTTACAAGTAAAAGTATTGAAGAAATCGGTTCACCCCTTCAAGTTATTATGAGTTATTCTGATTTGCTTCAAAAAGAAAATCCTGATCTTGATGAAGAGGCAACAGAATTTATCAGAAGCCAGGTTCACACAATAAAAGAAATTCTTGATCGCTTAGGCAACTTTATAAACAACAGCGACAGCAAACCGAAATTATATTCGTGTTCAGTTAACACAGCTATTAATGATTTTTATAAAGTTATCGAGCATAGTTTACGAGCAGATTCTTGTGAGTGCGTTCTGGATCTTGAAGAGAACATACCTTCAATTTTAAGCAATTATAACAGCCTAAAACAGATTTTTATGAATTCATTCAGCCTGATAAATCCTTTACGCGGGACTGGCGGCGGAATAATAATTCAAAGCCGCTACAGCAATGAAACGATTATTGTTAAAATGCTTTTTACAGATACAATTGATTCTATTTCCAATGAAGATAAAGATTTTGGATTAAATATTCTTAAACATCTTATGGATAAACACGAAGGCGAAATGAGATTTAGCAGTGATTCAGGTACGGGTACAAACTTAATATTTTCATTTCCATTAAAAAGAAAGATGAGAGATTAAAAATGTTAACCGGGTTATTCATATTCAAAATGTCTGCAATAGTTATTCTGTTAATCATAATCAGTTATTTACTTTTTAGAAGGTTTCAATCTAAAAGCAAAGTAGATGCACAGTTTAAACATAATGTTGGATTGCTTCGTGCAGAAAAATTATTAATTCATTCTGATAAAAAACAGCAAAAGAAAAGGCAACAACTTTTAAAGAATACAAAAATCTCTGAAGATGTGAATCATACAGAGTTGATGAATAAATCAAGAAAATTAAAAATGCCTGCTGGCGAAATATTGTTGGCTGCAAAAATCCTGATGAGTAGTAAATAGTAATTAAGAAACAGTGAGTAAAAATGATTAAAGGAATATATCAATCTGCAAGAAGTCTATTGGCTGCAAATAAAAATATGGAAAAAATTTCAGGTAATCTTGCAAATCTTAATACTGTGGGTTTTAAACGCGAAGGATTATTTTCTGAAATTTTAAAGTCAGAAGGTAAATCTCAGATAAGAAGTTCCATTGATACTTCACAAGGTGAAATTTATGAAACACTAAATCCACTTGATCTTGCATTGGTCGGAGAGGGAATGTTTACAATCCAAACGCAGAACGGATACGAGTTTACACGTAAAGGAAATTTTAAGATATCCGATGATGGATTTCTTGTAAATGAACAAGGTAACAAAGTGATCGGTAAAGGCGGGGAGATTAATCTTATGGAATATATGAACGGTGAACAAACGGATATAAAAATCGCTCGTAACGGTTCATTAAGCATTAATGAAACACACGTTGCAGATCTTCTTATTGTAAAGATAGATGATTATGAAAAACGGAAAGCCGGATTAAATTTTAACTCTACTCAGGATATTCAGGATTTAGCCCAGGAATCAGAATTTGAAGTTAGACAAGGTTACTTAGAAGAATCAAATGTTAACCCAATGATTGAATTAGAAAATATGATTAACATTTCAAAAGATTATGAGACTGCATATAAGATGGTGAATTACTTGGATAGCTCGTTAGAAAAAACTAATGATCTTGGAAGAATTTAAAAAATAAAATGAGGATATTATGGGTAACAGAGCATTAAGAACAGCAGCTTCAGGAATGTATGCGCAGCAGATCAATATCGAAGTGATCTCTAATAATATGGCTAACATGAACACAACTGCTTTCAAGAAAAACAAAGCAGAGTTTCAGGATTTAATGTATCAGGAAGTTATAGTTAATACTGTTAACTCGACTACGCCCGGAAATTCCAGTTCCGGAACAGGTACAGTGCAGGTTGGAAATGGAGTGAAACCATCAACAACACAAAAATCTTTTTTACAGGGTGATATAACTGCAACCAGTAATCTTCTTGATGTTGCAATACAAGGTGAGGGATTTTTTCAGGTAAGAAAAATTGATGGAACACTTGTTTACACTCGGGATGGTTCCTTTAAACTAAACTCTGATGGGAATCTTTGTACAACGGGCGGCTATTTACTTGATCCGGATATTTCTCTTGATGAAAATTCTGTGGGAGTAATAATCGGCAGGGATGGAAACGTTGAATTGCAGCAATCCGATGGCAACAGATTGCCTGTTGGAAATATACAGCTTGTAAGATTTTTAAATCCTGGCGGGTTACTTGCACTTGGCGATAATCTTTATTCTGAATCACCTGAAAGCGGCAGACCAATTCTTGGAAATCCCGGGTTTGATGATTTTGGAGAACTGCATCAAGGTTACCTTGAAGCTTCTAACGTTGATGTTGTTGAGGAAATGATTTCGATGATAACAGCACAGCGTGCATATGAACTTAATAGTAAAACAGTTAAGACCGTTGAAGAAATGATGACCATGGCAAACAATCTTAAAAGATAAAAGATGAAATATTTATTAATGATATTGTTAAGTGTTCAATTGCTTGGTCAATCATTTGAAGAGCAAGTGCTTAAATATTTTCATAAAGAATTTCCCGAATATCAAAAAATAGAAATTCAACTTCAGCAAAAATATTTAACCGATGAAAAAATCGTAATTGATTACACGCGAAGTATCAAGCTGGGTAAAGGATTTGCATTTATCCCCGTCATCGCAACAAAAGGAAAGAAAACCTCACCTTCAGTTGTTTCTGTAAAGGTACAGTTGTTTAAAAAACTTTTAGTTGCAAGCAAAGACTATGAAAGAAAAGAATTGCTGCATAGCTCAGGTTTTGAGGAAAAAATTTTAGATGTCACGCAGATTAACGGCAATCCAGTGAAAACTGATTTTACTGTTTTGGATTATCGTGCAAAGGCATTTACTAAAAAAGGAGAGATCCTTTTTGAAGAAAAGATTGAAAAGATTCCTTTAATAAATTCTGGTGATAAAGTGTTAGCTGAAGTTAGAAATGGAAACGTACTTGTAACAACAGAAGCAATTGCAAGGCAGCAGGGTAGTGCCGGGGATTTGATAGAGTTTGTTTCATTGGGCAGTAAAATATTTAAGGCAAGAGTTATTAATGCAACCAAAGTAGTAGTTGAGTGATAAAATGAAAAAATTATTTTTAATTTCAGTTATTCTAATCGCAACAGCTTTTCCACAGAATATGAGAAAGAATTCATATTACTCTTTATTCTCAGATCAAAAGGCTTCATACATCGGAGATGCAATTACAATTATTGTTGTTGAATCATCACTTGCAAAAAACAATGCTAAAACTAAAACCGGAAGAGAAAGTGATTTAGGATTTAATCTTGCAGGAACTGTAAGCACTACTGATGTACCTGAAGTTAATGTGGGAATTGGTTCAACCAACAATTTTAACGGCTCGGGCTCAACAGAATCGTCTGGAATGATACAAACAAAAATCAGTGCTACAATAGATTCTGTTCTTACAAATGGCAATATGGTAATAAGAGGCAGTAAAAAGATTTCTATAAATGGTGAAGAGCAAATAATAAACATTAAAGGGATCGTTAGAACATCTGATGTTAGAGCAGACAACTCAGTTTTATCCTACAACATTTCTGATGCTGAAATAAGTTTTGAAGGAAGCGGACTTATTGATGATGCACAATCTCCCGGCTGGTTAACAAAATTCTTCCATTGGATTTTTTAAGGTGAATTATGAAAAGCTTTAGTTGTTTTATAGCGGTATTTATCTTCTCATTATCTTTAACCTTTTCGCAAAGAATAAAAGATATTGCAACAATATCCGGAGATAACGCTGAACAAGTTATTGGATATGGCCTGGTTGTTGGATTAGCTGGTACAGGGGACAGTTATCGTACACAGTTTACAATGCAATCAATAACAAGTATGCTAAAAAGATTTGGAATCACTGTTCCGCAAACAGATGTAAAAACAAGAAACGTTGCCGCTGTAATGGTTACTGCAAATTTAAATTCTAACTATAAACCGGGTGCAAAGTTTGATGTTACTGTTTCATCAATGGGTGATGCAACCAGTTTGCTTGGAGGTACCCTATTATTAACTCCGCTTTCCGGAATTGCCGGCGAAGTTTATGCTTTTGCTCAGGGTCCGCTTTCTATAGGTGGATATGATTACAATACAGCAAGCGGTAACAGAGTTGCAAAAAATCATTCGCTTGCAGGAAGAGTTCCACAGGGCGGTGTTATGAAAGAATCGCTTGAAAATGAAATTGTAATTGATCAGCAAATAAGCGTTTATTTAAGGATGCCGGATTTAACAACATCAAATAATGTTGCTAAATCTATTAATGCTAAGTTTGGTGATAGTGCAGCAACATCAATAGATGCCTCTGAAATTCGTGTTAGCATTCCGACAGACAGGCAATCAAACATTGTAAATTTTCTAGCTGAATTAGAAGTATTAAATGTAGAAACCGATTATGTAGCTAAGGTTGTGCTAAATGAAAGAACAGGAACTATCGTTGCCGGTACAAACGTTCAGATAAAACCTGTTTCAATTACTCACGGTAGTTTAAATATCACGATTGAAAATTATCCTATCGTCTCACAACCAGGTGCTTTTTCAAATGGCACCACAGCAGTTGTTAATAATTATGTTCCTTATGCAACACAGGATTCAACAAACACAATTGCAATATCCGGTGCCTCTAATGTTCAGGAAGTTGCAAGCGCTCTTAATTCATTAAAAGTAACACCTAAAGAAATAATTGCAATTTTCCAGGCGCTTAAAGAAGCCGGAGCTTTAATAGCAGAATTAGTTATTATCTAAAATGAGTGAATTAAGTTTAAAAATAACTAACGAAGAGAAACATATTCCATTTACGCCGGAAGCAAAACATCTTTCTATTTCCGAAAAACAAAAAATGGCTGAGGTTTCTAAACAATTTGAAAGTTTACTTACTTCGATGATGTTAAAAAGTATGAATCAAACTTCGGGCGGTGGAATGTTTGGTGAAAGCAGCTTTGGCGGAGATTTTTTTGACTCGATTTTTCAGTTTGAAATTGCTGATAAAATTTCTAAAGGAACAGGTCTTGGTGTTGCAGACCAAATTTACAAAAGATTGACCGGTGAAAACCTATCTACCGAAGTTTTAAATACAAAGTTAGAAGTGATAAAGAAACCACCGAAGATTGAAGTGACTAGCAGCAATTTAGAAACTCCTGTTGTAAAGCCATCCAACCAATCTTTAAATAGATTAAGTAAATATGAAGATATAATAAATCATGCTTCAGATACTTATGGTGTTGATAAGAATATCATCAAATCTGTAATTCTTGCAGAATCATCTGCAAAAGAAAACGCTGTATCCACTGCTAATGCCAAAGGGTTAATGCAAATAATTGATTCTACTGCAAAATACCTTGGAATTAGCAACGTTTTTGATCCAAAAGAAAATATTATGGGCGGGGCTAAATATTTGTCTGAACTTCTTCGAAGATACAATGGGAACCTGAAGTTTGCTTTAGCAGGCTATAATGCAGGACCCGGGAATGTGGATAAATACAATGGAATTCCACCTTTTACAGAAACACAAACTTATGTTAAGCGTGTAACAGGATATCTTAAGAATTTTGAGGAGCCTAAAAATGTATTATGACGAGATTTTACAATTAACTTATGAGCAGATTACTTATTTAAGTGATTTTATTGTCACACTGGAGAAGTTGCAAAGATCTATTGTTAATAATGATATAAATGAAATTGAAAATTCTGTTGATCAGGAAGAAAAAATTCTTCATCGCATAAAAAACTGCGAGGATAAAAGAGCAGAAGCCGTAAGAATAGCGTTAAATCATTATAAGATTGAAGCAGATAACACTGAAGCATTAGACAAGTTAGCTGATGTTTTGCTGGCAATTGATCCTGAAGTTTCTGAAGAATTTAACCAGGTAAGAACAATTTTATTAGAAAAGGTTAAAGAGATACTTTTATTGAATTCACAGAATGAAATAATCATTAGTAATTCAAGACAGTTTATACGCGACTTAATCAAAAATATTCTTGGTACCAAAAAAGAAAATTTTTTTGATAGAAAAGTGTAGAATATAACTATGGCACTTACAAAAATATTTGATATTTCTTCACGCAGTTTGGCTGTTTACAGACGAGCCCTTGAAGTGACATCGCACAATATTGTTAACTCTGCTAACCCCAATTATTCTAGGCAGCGCATAATGTTTTCAACTGAAACCTCAAATCTTACAGCAGGATTAGTTTGGGGAAACGGAGTTAAGATTTCTGATGTGATGCGCGTTAGAGATCGTTTGGTTGATACGCACATTATTGGAACAAATCAAAAATATTCTGACAGCAACAGACAAAGTCAGTTAGTTGGTGATGTAGAAAAGATCTTTTCTGAACCTTCGGATCTTGGTATCTCCAACCTGATGACGACTTTCTTTAATAGCTTTAATGAATTAGCAGTTACACCCAATTCGGTTCCGTTAAGAACAAATGTGTTGAATGCTTCAAATAATCTTTCAGCAAAAGTAACTTCAGTAAATCAGTCGTTGAATACGTTAAAAGGGGATATTAAACAAGAATTTCAACAGAAAGTAAATTCTGTTAATTCAATTTTAGATCAGATTCATCAAATTAATTACGAGCAATTTTCAAACGCATATAATGGCACACCGGTTAATGATCTTCTTGATAAAAGAGATGCTTTGGTTGATGAACTTAGTAATCTTGTAAACATTAATGTTGTTTATGATAATACAAACTCTGCAGTAATTTCTATTGGGGGAGCTTTAGCTGTTGATAGAATGCACTCATCCCAATTTGTTGCTGAAGAAGTTAATGGGAAACTAAATCTAAAAATTAAAGACGGAAGTTATCCGATAGTTTTAACCGGCGGAGAACTAAATGCGCTTTCACAAGTATATTCAAAAAAAATTCCGGCTTACCAGCAAAAACTCGATGCAGTAATAAACAAACTTATTGAAGCAGTAAACGGAGAACATGTTAACGGTTTCACAATTTCTGATCCTCAGGAAACCGGGCTTAATTTCTTTGAAGGTTATGTGAACGGTAAACTGTTAATTAATCAAGAGCTTGTTGATGATCCAAATAAAATTGCAATCTCTCAGGACGGAACAGAAGGTAATGGTGAAATTGCTTTACGTATTGCACAGCTAACAGATGCAAAATTATTAAACGGAAATACTTTGCAGGAAAGTTATTCATCAATGATTAACGGACTTGGTAATGATGGAATGCTTCAAAACAACTATACACAAGCTAACCAGATGGTTCTGGATGAACTTGCACAATTACGTGCATCGCAATCCGGGGTATCTGTTGATGAAGAGATGACAAATGTTTTAAAGTTTCAGAGAACGTATGAGGCATCAGCTAAACTCATCACTGTTGCTGATGAGATTTTGCAAACAATTTTAAATATGGTGTAAAATGCGCATAAGTGATTTAATAATTTCCAATAACTACCTTGGAAATACAAATAAGATTAAAGACAGAATTTCGATTCTGAATAGACAGATTATAAGTGGAAATAAAATTGAAAAACCATCCGATTCACCGGTTGGAACTTCAAGACTTTTTAGAATATCAGACCAAATGGGTCAGGTTGAAACTTATCAAAAAAACATAAAAAACAGTCTGTCATTTTTAGATGAAACTGTTTTTGCCATGGAATCAATACAATCTGAAGTTATGAATCTTGTTGGCAAACTAACAGAAATTCAAAATCCTATAAATCAAGGTAACCTAGATGTTTACGCAGATATGATTGATAATTCTATAAAAATTATGCTTGATACTGCAAACGCAAAATCGGATGGCAAATATGTTTTTGGCGGGACAGATTATTCAAATAAACCTTATGGAATTTCTTTGGATAATCAATCATATCAAGCCAACACAGATACTAGCGGAAGAATAAATGTTAAATTTTCTCAAAGCGTTGTACAAAGTACGAATATGCCCGGAGTAGAACTGTTTGGAACAATCGTTTCTTCCAAAGGTTTTTTTAATACTGCAGATACTATTGGAACTATCACAAATACCACTTCAACTATTTATGATAATTTGGGAAATGAATACCAGCTTCAAACTAATTATCAAAAAACAGCTGCCAACACATATCAAATGACTTATGATATTGTTGATGGAAGCGGTACAACTGTTTTTGCAGCTCCACCTGCAGCCAAAACGCTTGCATTTAATTCTTTGAATGGTAATCTGGTTTCTGTTGATGGATCAACATCAGGTTTAACTTTTGAAGTAAATGTTCCGGCAAACAGAATACAGTTTACAATGAGTCTTAAATCATTATCAGAAAACAATTCTGCAACTTCGATTAGTCTAAGTGCAAATCAACCGACTGACATCTTTAATACGCTAAAACAAATTAGCAATGATTTACGAAATGGAATAATACCAAATGATGCTCAAATAGCTGCTGTTGAAAATTTTAATTCACGCATAACAGCAAAGCAATCAGAGGTTGGAAATATAATCAACCAGATATCAACTCTTCAAAGTATGTTAGAACAGCAAAATTTTAATCTGCAGGAATTAGCGCAAAATGAAAACGGTGTAGATATAGCCAGAGCTGTTGTTGATTTACAAAACCAGGATTTTTTACTTCAGGTTTCCCAAAAAATTGGCGCAATGATTTTACCTAAGTCGCTACTTGATTACTTATGATAAAAAAATACAGTGCATTTAATGGATTAATTTTAGGAATTATCTCCATCTTTGGTGCTTTTTTGCTCGAAGGTGGATCTGTTAATGCTCTGTTTTTATTTCCACCAATTATAATTGTTTTTGGTGGAACATTTGCGGCTGTGATAATTGGATTTGGATATGAAAATTTTAAAAATATATTCAGACTAATTAAGCTTGCATATTTTCCTAAAAAGTTTGAACCAAAAAATATTATCAATTCTATAGTTCAGTTTTCATACAAAGCAAGAAAAGAAGGATTGCTTTCGCTTGATAGAGATGTAAGTAAAATCGATTATTTTTTTTGTAAAAAGTTATTACGCAGTGCGGTCGATGGAACTGATCCTGATTCACTGCAAGATCTTGCGGAACTTGAAATCAGATCGGTTCAGGAAAGACATTATTCTAATATTTTTATCTTTACAAAGATGGGTGGGTATGCGCCTACAATGGGAATTCTTGGAACTGTTATGGGATTGATTATGGCTCTTTCTCATGCCGGTGCAGATCCTAATTCTTTAATTAAAAGTATTGCAACTGCATTCATCGCAACACTGTGGGGTGTTTTTAGTGCAAACTTAATTTGGTTACCAATTGCAGATAAATTAAAAAAATGTCATCAAGAAGAGAAACAAATGATGGAACTCTCTTTACAAGGAGTCTTGGCATTACAGAGTGGGGAAATACCAGCTTTGGTGAAGTCAAGACTATTAAGCATGCTGCCTCAAAAAGATCAAGAGAGTATGCTGCCTCAAAGAGAATTCGAAAAAAGATTAAGGTAGATGAGTTTGAAGAATCACCTTTTTCTGAAGGTGGTGAAAAAGACCGTTATCTTATTACTTACGCAGATCTCATAACTCTGCTGTTAGGGTTGTTTATTTTACTTTACACAGCATCCAACCTTGATGTACAGAAATATGAAAAAATGGTAAATGCTATCGGTAATGTTTTCGGTGGAACCACACAAACTATTAAAGTTATACCGGATTCTGAGGTTCCGATTGCGCCGCCTTTAGGAAATTTGAAATCAGATATAAATAGTTTGATTGAAGCAAATAATTATACCAGTTCAATAAAACTTGAAGAAAATTCACGAGGAGTTACAATTCACATTCTTGAAGACATTGTTTTTCCATCAGGAAGTTCAGAATTAAAGAAAAGCTCTAAAATTGTACTTCAACAGCTTGCAGCAATTATTAGAAAATTACCTAATGATGTAAGGATTGAAGGACATACAGATAATGTTCCAATAAGTACTTCACAGTTTCCATCAAACTGGCACTTGTCTGTATCAAGGGCTTTAAGCACGGCCTATTATTTGATGACTGAACAAGGTTTGGATCCTGAAAAACTGTCAATCGTGGGGTACTCTGAGTATAAACCATTGGATTCAAATGAATCAATCTCAGGCAGAGCAACAAACAGAAGAGTAGATATTATAATCATAAAATAAAATTAGGAAAATGAAAATAAATACATATCAATTTGGTGAGATTGAGTATACAGAGGATATAGTTATCAGTTTTGCAGAAGGACTTTTCGGATTTGAAAATCTTCACAAATATCTTTTCATCAAAACAGATGAAGATCTTTTCTACTGGCTTAATTCTATCGAACAGCCGGAGATTGCTTTTCCATTAATTGGATTAAGAATAATTGATGAAAAATTTCCTGTTCTTGATGATAATGAAGCTTTTGGAATTGTGGGTTTTAGTAAAAATCCTGCAGATGTTAAAGTTAATCTTAAAGCTCCCGTTTACATTAATCAGGATGCAAAGAGCGGATTCCAAAAAATAATCGATAATGATAAGTATCCTATTGACTATAATCTTTTTATTGAAGAAAAACAAAGTTTATAAAATGCTAATACTAACAAGAAAACTGAATGAAGAAATTAAAATAGGCAGCGGTATAACTGTAAAAATTATTTCAATTTCCGATAATACTGTTAAGCTTGGAATTGATGCCCCGCAAAATATTCAGATTGTTAGAACCGAGCTTTACGATAAAGTAAAAGAAAGTTCTGTAAATGCAACTAAATCAATTAAAGAAAAACCGGCTGATTTAACAAAACTTAAAATCAAAAAAATTGAATAATTTATGATCAGAAAAAAAATACCGTTAATTCTTATAGTGGATGATTCTGATCTTACCAGAACGTCTTTAACAAGATTGTTTGATGAATACAACTGCAATACCGAAAGTTGTGAAGATGGATTATTTGGAATCCAAAAAGCTATTTCTCACAAACCAGATATAATCATTCTTGATATTCTTATGCCGAATCTTGATGGTATAAAAACACTTCAGATTAAAAAAGTTATTGATGAGCTAAAAAATATTCCGGTAATTATTTTAAGTGGTAATGTAAATAAAAGCAATATGATTGCCGCAATAGAAAATGGTGCAGACAAAGTCATAATCAAACCTTTTGACATTGATGATCTTATAAATTCTGTAAATGATTTGCTTGGTTATCAATTGGAAAGAAAACTTTGTGATGAAGTTCAATCAATTGACTTCCATGATACTGTTGTTAATGATCTTCAGAAAATATTTATAGAATCATTTCCATCACAAAAAAAAATTATTGTTGATTCTGTAAGCTTAAGAGATAGAAATAAATTAAGAGTAATTATTCATCAAATAAAAGGTGTTGGTAAAACAGTTGGATTGCCGCAAGTAAGTGATATTTGTAGAAACCTGGAGTTTAATCTTGCTTCCGATAAAGTTGATTGGAACTTTATTATTAACCAATGTGAAAAATTGTTTTCTTTTGTACCCAAAACTCAATTTGAGTTAAACGTGGAGAAATAAAATGTTTGTTATAGTAGGAATAGTTGTTGTTACAGTTTCTGTTGTTGGCGGATTTATGTTTGCCGGTGGCGATGTGGTACTGCTTATACAACCTGCAGAATTTATTGTTATTGTTGGTGCCGCTGTTGGTAGCTCACTTATTTCTTCTCCGGTTGGAGTTATTAAAAAGATGATTAAAACATTATCCGGCGTATTTAAATCTCATTCTCATTCCAAAGAAGATTACCTGGAATTATTAAAAGCATTTAATGATCTTTTTCTATTGGCTCAGAGAGATGGATTGCTTGCAATTGAGAAACATGTAGAAACACCTGCAGAAAGCGACATACTCTCGAAGAATCAAAAATTTATTAATAATGAATTAGCTATAACTTTTTTCTGTGATACAATGAAGGTAATGCTATCCGGTGGTGTTCCCCCGCACGAACTTGAAAATCTAATAGATGCTGAAATTCAAACTCTTGAAGCTGAAACAAAGCCTGCAATAAATGCAATTACAAAAATGGGCGATGCTTTACCCGGACTTGGAATTGTTGCAGCTGTATTAGGCATTATCATCACAATGGGTTCGATTGATGAAGGTGCTGCAGTAGTTGGTCATCACGTGGCTGCTGCACTTGTAGGAACATTTCTGGGTGTTCTTTTAGCATATGGATTTGTTGGACCATTAGCTACTAATTTAGAAGTAGCACTTGAAGAAAAAATGAGATACCTTGAAACAATTAAAACTTGTCTGGTAGCTTACGCAAAAGGCAACCCGCCAATTATTGCAGTGGAAATGGCACGAAGAACAATATTTTCAGAAGAGCGTCCTACTTTTGGTGAACTTGAGAACTATATGAGAGGAAAAACCGAATAGTGAAAGGTGGCGAAGAAAATATTATTGTCGTAAAGAAAATCAATAAGCATGGCGGGCATCATGGTGGTGCCTGGAAAGTTGCTTATGCCGATTTTGTTACTGCTATGATGGCTCTCTTTATTGTACTTTGGATATTAGGACAGGATGAAGAGGTAATTAAAAATGTTGCCGGTTACTTTAAAGACCCTGTTGGATTTTCTGATAAGATGAAAGCAATTTCAGTTCTTGATGGAATGATGCAGTTACCAACAGACAGTGCCCAATCAGTAATAGAAAAAATTAAAGAAAGAGAATCTGAAGTTGATAGATTGAATGCAATGAAAGATTCGATAGTTAGTGATCTTTCAAGCAATTCTGAATTTTCAAATCTGATTGATCAGATAAAAATTGAAATTGTAAATGAGGGATTGAGGATTGAGATGATGGAATCTAACGATAACGTATTTTTTGAAATTGGTACATCTCAATTATGTCCGGAAGCACAAAAATTGTTAAAAGAAATTGGAAAAAATCTAACAGTAATCCCAAATAAATTGATTATTGAAGGACATACAGATTCTCGACCATATTCTAATGATGGAAGCGGATATAGTAATTTCGATTTAAGTACTGATAGAGCAAATTCGGCTAGAAGGGTTATCCTTGCTAGTGGTCTTGAGTTTGGAAGAATTGATGAAGTACGCGGATATGCGGATACAAGATTGTTAGATAAAAAGGACCCCTTCAATCTTGTTAACAGAAGAATTAGTATAATAATTAAATTTGCAACAGAGATACCAAAATGAAAAAATTAATTGTTGTTGAAGATGACAGGATAACTCAACAGTTTTATGCAATGTTCTTTAATAAAAATGGGTATGATACTGTAATAACTGATAATGGAGATAAAATTTTAGAAACTTTATTAGTGGAAGAAGTTGGACTTATCCTTATGGATATAAATCTAAGTAATACTTATCTTAACAATGAAAAAATTGATGGTATTAAATTATCCCAGATAATTAAATCTGATGAACGATTTAAAAATATTCCTCTGGTTTTAGTAACAGCTTCTTCGCTTTCAAGCCAGTTGAAACAATTTTTATGTGACACCAATGCTCAAGAAATAGTTACAAAACCAATTTTAGATTATAATCGTTTTCTTAATAAAATAAATAATTATTTAGCAAGTTGATTGAAAAAGATAAAATATTAGTTGTAGAGGATGAGCGCGACACCCGGTTTATTCTTGAAAAACTTCTTACAAAAAATAATTTTGAAGTTATTACAGCAAATAACGGGCAAGAAGCTCTTAAGTTGCTTGAAACATTTACACCAAAGGTTATTCTTGCAGATTGGACAATGCCTATTATGGATGGTCTGGAATTGTGCAATCAGATTAAAAGTAATGAGAAACTAAAAATTATTTATTACATTATTTTAACTGCAAGAACTTCATTAAGAGACCGTGTTACAGGCCTGGATGTTGGTGCAGATGACTTTTTAATGAAGCCTATTGAAAACCAGGAACTTGTTGCAAGAATCAGATCAGGAATTAGAATATTTAATCTACAAAGAGAACTAGAGGCTATAGAGCACTCAAAAGCAATTGTAGAGCTAGCCTGCACTATAGGGCACAAAATCAATAATCCGTTAAGCAGTCTCAAAATTGCTTTGAACAATTTGCAAGAGACAGTTCCTGAAAAATCTTCAGAAAACACTAAAGAAGATTTTGAAATTATGAAGCAGGCAATTGAAAGAATACAAACTTTTGTTCAGCAATTAACTCACCTCGAAAACCCTGAAATCATCAACTACACGGATGATAGTAAAATGATTAAATTAGATTGATTTTATTTTTTTGAGCTAAAGATTGATCCATTTTCTTCGATAATGAAGTGGAGAACTGGGAAAATGCTCAAAAAAATAGAAAATATTGCCTCAACAGCAGAATTTAAAAACAATTCACGTTTTATAAACGGTCTGCATTCATTGCCTGGAATTTCCAGTAGTAAAACGAATATTTCTGATTCGCTTAGTTTCTCTTCCGCTTTCAAATATTTATCTCAACTTAAATGGAATTTAAGATCATTAGAACACACTGATAGTGATGATTTTTTGCTTGAATTTTCCATAGGTGATTTTATTTTTCAAACAAAAGTAAACATACACGATTGTCACGCAAGCAACATCAGTTACAAAATAATGAACGATAATGCGATCGATTCATCAAATCATAAGTATCAAATACTCCTTTCTTTTGAATTCGATCCTGAAGTATATGCTGAAACTGTGTTATCAACAAAAACAGAATATCTTAACTGGTTGTATAAAAAACTTGCTACGTATGAAAGTATAATTCTAAAAAATTCAAGCAGCCCAGAGGTTAATGATTTTTTTATTGATGAAGTGAAAAATTATTTAAGATATGAAATTTCTTTAATTCATAGAAATTTAATTTTCTTTCTCGAAAAAGTAACGGGAGAGATATTAAGCCAGCAATTAAGACTAACACTTTATAATTCAGATGATGAAAAATTAATTAGAATACACCAAATAAATGTTAAGTTATAACGAACTTGTTGTTCAGGAAACTAAATTGGATTATGAGGAAACCTTTCCTATAAATGCAACTGTAGAATGCAAACCGATTCTAATCTTAAATAGAAACAATGCTATTATATATTCCAACCAGGCCGCACAAATATCTTTTGGGCTAAACAACGTTTCAAATATCTCCGGTATGCAAACTGACGTTAGTCTCACAAAACTTTTATCTGATTTTTCAGAAAGTAGCTATTCCAGTATAAGTATTGATCTTAAAATTAAAAATATATCTGAATCTTCGTTTGGTGAGTATAATGCCGAGATTGAGAAAATTGAATTGGACAATACTCAGTATATGTTTATGGTTTTTCATCTAACAGAAAGAGAAGTGATTCTTGAAAACAGAATAAACTCAATTCACGCAGCAATTGAATATGCAAATCTTCCTGTAATGACAATTGATATAAGTGGTAAAATATCTTTCTTATCAAGATCTATGGAAGATATACTTGGTTTTACAATTGATGAATTATATGAAAAGTTTTTCTGTGTCCCTTTAGAAAATTTTTTATCTAAAGCAGATCTTCTTACCGCAGAAAGGGCTTTCTTTTTAAAGCAAAACTGGGTAAAAATTATTTCATTAAAAGATAAGGGAAAGACAATATTTAAAGAGTTACAGCTTATCCCTTTTTCAAATACCGGTGCCACATCAAACACTTTTATGCTTATTGCACACGATATAACTGATTATGTTCAAAAGAATATTGTTATTAAAGAATCTGAAAACAAATTAAAATCTATTATTAACAATATTCGCGATCCTCTTTTTATTATAAAACGTGTAAAGGCTAAATTATTCTTTGAGACCGGAAATAATGGTTTCTTTAGAATATTTGATCTTGATAAAACTAAACTTGCCGATACTGATCTGAAATCAGTTTTTATAAGCGAACTCCTTAAGCTTGTAATAAAAAACAGCGAAGTATTATTAAATGATTCACTTCCTTCAGTAGAATTTAAAGCAAAGCACAATCTTGTTCATTATCAATGTAAAGTGTCTTTAATGGATATTAGTACCGAAGATGAATCTTATATAATGATAATTTTTAATAACATTACAGATCAACAGAATTATCAAACCAAAATGAATGCGGCTTATGAAAAAGAAGTTCAATTGAATAAATTAAAATCTTCGTTCATTGAAAATATGTCCCACGAAATCCGTACACCATTTAATGCCATTTCCGGGTATTCAGAAATCCTGGAAGAAAGCATTAACACAAATGATTTTAAAACTGCTTCTGAATTAGTTGTTCTTGTTAAGGAAGTTCTTTCAAGAGTATCGCACTTATTTGATCATATTCTAGATATGTCCGAAATTGAATCAAGTGAAATGATCTTTGATTATGTTTATCTTAATTGCAACCAGGTTTTAAAATCAACTTATAACAGGCTTAAACAAAGAGCTAATCAAAAGGGAATTGAAATTGTACTTGAGCTTGCCAATGATGAGGTTGTTATAAAAACAGATTGGATGAAACTTGAAAAGATTGTATATGCAATTGTTGAAAATGCTATTAAATATACAGTGAATGGTAAAGTAGTTTTAAGATCCTTTGTATTCAGTCAATTTGCATACATAACAATAACCGATACCGGGGATGGGATGAATCAGGAAGATATAAAGTTTTTACTTGAACCATTTTCACAAGAAGAGCAAGGATATACAAGAAAATATCAAGGTGCAGGTTTGGGATTAGCAATTGCAAGTAAGTTAACAAAAATGATGGGTGGGTTATTTGAAATTGTCAGTCGTAAACAAACAGGAACAAAAGTAACACTCATCTTTCCGGTAGTTAAAATCCAATCCTAAGCAATTCATTTAGAGTAATTCATCAATTTTTCCTTCAGATATTAGAAAGATAAGGGTTATAAATTACCTGTATAATATTAGCCTTTAGGATTTATTTATTCACAAGCCTTATCAAACCAAGAACTAATGTAGTTTCTATAGCATAAATAAGCACTTTAGGCGTCAAAAATTACTGTATTTCAAAAATCATTTTGAGAAAAAAGTACTCAATTGCTGGCACTTAACTTGTAAAATATTTAAAGATTTCATCTCAGATACAGGTGATGGTTCACAACAAGCACCAGGGTTTGACGGTTTTGAAAGGGAGCATGCAATTTTGTAGAAAATTTGATTTAACATTACAATGCAGACAACTGAAAAATTATTGGTAGAAGAAAACATTTCATCTAGCTTTCATGCAAGCACTCATTTTGCGTTTTACAGAATATCATCTAATGGTGTGCCTGTCTACTCAAATCAAACTTTTTTGAGGATGCTTGGTTTTAATTCATTTGATGAAATGATGGGAGTTTATTATAAGGAAGATTTATTTAGGGAAAACTTTTCTGCACATAAATACCAGGAACATTTCTTTAAAATAAACAATACCGAAGGTGTAGAGTCAAAATGGCGCAATAAAAACGGAAGAGTTGTTTATGTTAACGAATTTGTGCAAAAGGGATATGATAATATCGATAATTCTGTTTATTATGATTGCATTGCTGAAGATGTAACCGAAAAGAAAATTGTTGACGAATTGATTAGTGATGTTATAGGCAGAGACTATGCTATTATTAAAGCTTTGCCTGATATTCTATTTATCATTTCTGAAGATGGAAAATTTACAGACTTTAAGGCGGGTAATAATTCTGAATTTCCGATTTCCCCGTCATATATAATCGGCAAAAAGATTTGGGATATTTTTCCCAATGAAATAGCTGAACAATTTCAATTGATGATTAAAGAATCTTACGCTTCAGGTATGTTAAAAACGTATGAATTTAAAATGCAAAATCATAATGTTGAAAAACATTATGAAGCGCGCATTGTTAAAAGTCATAAGAATGAAGTTTTGATGTTACTTAGAGATGTAACAAACCAGAAACAAAATGAAATTCAAATACTAAAAATTGCAGAGGATCTTAAACAGATAAATGATACTAAAGATAAGTTTGTTTCAATAATAGCTCACGATGTACGTACACCCATTATTGCCTTAATTGGTTATGCAGAAATTCTTGCAGATGATATTGATGATCTGCAGAAATCAGAAATAAAAGAATTTGCATCAAGTATCGTTGAGATCTCAAAACAAACAATTGGATTACTTACTAATTTGCTTGAATGGAGTCGTTTACAAACTGGTAGAATAGAGTTTCATCCTGAACCAATAAATGCTTATTCAATTACAGAAAACACACTTGCATTGCTTAGATCAAATTCTGAACAAAAAAATATTACATTAATCAATAAACTTGATAAAGAAACGTTTGTTTATGCTGATGAAAATATGATGCAATCTATATTTAATAATCTGGTAACTAACGCTATCAAATTTACAAACCGAAATGGGCAAATTATTTTATCAACAACCCGAGTGGATAAAATGATTCAATTTTCAGTCAAAGATAATGGTGTTGGAATGGATGAAAATCAAAAAACCATGCTTTTTGAGATGAATAAAAGTTTTACAACTCCCGGCACTACTAATGAAAAAGGTTCGGGTTTGGGAATGATTCTTTGTAAAGATTTTATAGAAAAACATGGTGGTGATATCTGGGTTGAGAGTAACTCAGCTATAGGCTCAGAGTTTTTCTTTACAATTCCTGCAATATCAAAAGAAAGCGTTTTAGCACAGCTATAAAAGTGTAAAAAAAGCAACACCACGGAAAAATTTTCCCGAACTTGTAGCTCAATCCATAATAAGTACAATTATTACCTTAAGCAGTTCTTATGCAATTGCTATTCAGCTTTATTCATCTTCATTAAATCTAATAATCAAAGCAAATTGAAAAATATTTTAAGGAAATTGCTAAAACTAAAACGAGAAGAACTTGTTAGTTAAAATAAATCTTGGCATAAAAGTGGCTTGTTTGATTAGTGTAATGAAATTATCTGTTTACTGAAAGTCTAGATTAATAATGATATCTGCAAACAATAAACTTCCTCAAGAAACAATTCCCGATACTGAATTAAGTTATCGAAACTTATTCAACACCTTTGATGATGCAATATATATACAGGATGAAACAGGTGCTTTTCTAGATGTAAATGACGGTGCAATTAAAATGTATGGATACTCAAAAGAAGAGTTTCTGGGAAAATTACCTAATTTTCTTTCAGCACCGGATAAAAATGATTTTGAAATACTCAAACACAAATTGGCTGAAGCCTTCAAGGGGATACCGCAGCAATTTGAATTTTGGGGTAAGAAAAAGGACGGTACAGTCTTTCTTAAAGATGTTAAAGTTTATAAGGGCTTGTACTCCGGTAAAAATGTTATTATAGCTCACGCACAAGATATAACTAAAAGAAAAAAAGAAGAAGAAAAAATGCTAGCGGCTCTTGCCGAAAAAAATGTGCTTCTTAGAGAAGTTCACCATCGTGTAAAAAATAATTTGCAGGCAATGATCTATCTGATAGAAATGCAAATAGATAAACTTGATGACAAAAAAGTGCAAATATTTTTAAAGGAACTTCAGGAACAGGCAAGAACGATGTCATTGGTTTATGAACAGCTTTATCAATCAGACTATCTTGCCCAGGTTGATATGGATGGCTACTTAAATAACCTTACTTCAAATGTTATTCAAGCTTTTGGATTAGGTAAAGATATTAGTTTTAAAGTAAATGGAAATAATGTTTCGCTTAATGTTGAAACGGCAATGCCATGCGGATTAATTATTAATGAACTTCTTACCAATTCATTAAAATATGCTTTTCCGGAAGGATTTGAAAAAGCACCGGCAATTAATGTTGTGATAACAAATGAAAAAAATAGAATAACAATTTTAATATCAGATAATGGAGTTGGCTTACCAGATGGTTTTGATTGGGAACACACAGATTCGCTTGGTTTAAAGCTCGTAAATTTTTGGGTTAAATATCAATTGGCAGGTTCTATTAATGTATCTGTAAAAAGCGGTACAAATTATTCGATAAGTTTTAATTATGAAGAATAGCAAAATCCGAAATAGGATTCTTATTGTTGAAGATGATGCAATTGTTGCAACACAATTGCAAAGAACTCTTCATAATTTGGATTTTGAATCTGTTGGACCTGTTGCAACCGGAGAAGAAGCAATTGAATTAGCTCTAAGGGAACTGCCTGATTGCATACTTATGGATATTAAACTTAAAGGCGAGTTAAGTGGAATTGATGCGGCAGATAGAATTCATAAATTAGCAGAGATACCAGTGATCTATTTAACTGCTTATGCAGATCATGAAACCATAGAACGAAGCAAGGATAGTCATACATATGGATTCCTGACTAAACCCGTCAGAGATAAAGAATTAGCAGCAATGATTGAGACCGCCATATATAAATCAACAACCGACCGGTCGCTAAAACATCTTAATCAGCTATTACTCGCTGTTAGAAGAATTGATAAACTAATTACTAATGAAAGCATACCTGAAAGACTTTTAACAGAAACTTGTAATATACTTGTAAATTCTAAGGACTACTTTGCATCCTGGATAAGCTATGACGTTGATATTGCCGCAAGTCCAATGCTATGTTCGGAAGATTTTAAAAAATATTTTACAGGTGGAATATCAAATCATATTTTGAAAAAAAGGGTTCAAAATCTTATAGGGGTAAACCTGCCTGTTGATAGACAATCAGTGCTTAGAGATACTGCAGCATTAAGTTTTATTAATAAGATATTTCAAAATAATAATCTTAAAAATCCATCCGTTGTAATAAGTCCGATGCAATACCGTGAAAAACTTTACGGTTATTTGATAATATTTTCTGATAATATTTATTCTTTTGATCTTGAGGAAACAGAATTACTTCAAACACTTGCAGATGATGTTGCATTTGCTCTTAACAGCATTGAAGTAGAGAAAGAAAGAATACTGGCGCAAGAAGCTCTTATTGAAAGTGAATCTTATTTTAGATCACTATTACATAGTATGCATGAAGATATAATTGTAATTGATAGAGATTATAGTATTATCGATGCAAACAATTCTTTCTTAAAATCATCAGGGTTTGAAGCAAAGGAAGTTATTGGTAAAAAGTGTCATAAAATATCTAATAACTTTGATACTCCTTGCTGCGAAAATGGAGAAGGTTGTGCATTACAAGAGGTGTTTGAAAAAGGAGATCCTAAACTTTTAAGGCACATACATAAAAATATTGATGGGTCATCTGTTTATGTTGATGTCCTATTTTCCCCTCTAAAAGATGATACCGGAAGAGTTATAAAAGTTATAGAATCCATTCACGATGTAACTGATTTACTTTCTACTCAAGAAGCGCTCTATGCAAGTGAAGAAAGAATAAAACAAATTGCAGACAATATTGATATTGTACTGTTTACATTATCAAGTGATGAAAATGGAGAAAGGCTTCTATATTTAAGCCCAGCATTTGATAGAGTATGGGGAATTGAAGGTAAAAAAGCTATTGCTAATACAACTCTTTGGTTAGAGTCAATATATCCTAAAGACAGAAAAAAATTATTGGATGCCATTCAATCTGCAAAATCAGTTAAAAATTTTGTGGGAAAATTAGAATACAGGATAGTGAGACCAGATGGAAGTACAAGGTGGATAAGTTCTAGTATTAGAAATGCAATTAGTACTTTTAACAGCAAGGCCAGCATTATCGGTATTGCAGAAGATATTACAGAAAGAATTCTTACCGAAAATAAACTTAAACGATCTGAGCAAGCATATAAAAATCTTTTTGATAATGCACATGATCCAATTGTAATATTTGAACCGGAAAGAGGAATAATATTAAATACAAACCTAAAAGGCTGCGAGGCTTATGGATATGATAAATTAGAATTAATAGGAAAATCCTTTTTTGATCTTTGTGTTGATGTGCAGTCAGTTACTGAAAAGGTAGGTGAAGTTGCTGACGAAAAAGAAGTTCCTACATTTGAGTTGGAAGGCTTAAGAATAGACAAATCATCAATTTTCTTTGAAATAAATCTTTCTCTTACAGACTACCTTGGGCAGAAAGCTATTATTTCTATAAATAGAAATATCACTTTTAGAAAGAATGCTGAAAAAGAATTAAGAATATTATCAGAAATTGTAAAGCAAAGCCCTTCATCTGTTTTATTAACTGACACCAATAATTTAGTTGAGTATGTTAATCCAAGGTTTACTGAACTTACAGGTTATAAACTTGAAGATATTGTAGGTAAAGAATCTGATAAAATAAAACCAATTGTGAAGCAGGATGTTAGTGCTATTTGGGATGAAGTTAACACAGCTGGTGTTTGGCAGGGGGAAGTAATGAATGTTAATAGAAATCATATCCCTTATTGGGCATCATTATCTGTTTCTCCAATTAAAAATGAAAATGGAAAGATTGTTCATTACTTGTCAATTGAACAAGATATTACAAAACAAAAAGAACTTCAAACAGAATTAGAATTGGCTTTAAATAAAGCAAATGGAATCAATATCTTCAAAACTCATCTGCTCGGTAATCTTAATCACGAAATTAGAACTCCAATGAATTCTATAATCGGTTTTTCTCAAATTATGGTGGAAGAATCCGAAGATGAAAATGTTGTTGAGATGTCTAATAAAATAATAAAATCAAGTTATAGACTACTAAATACATTAAACTCTATTATCGAACTTTCTGATCTCGAATCTGAAAGAGTAAAAGTAAACAATACCGATATAAATATTTCTCATTTTGTAAGATATCTTGATTATAGTTACAAAAGCATATCAAGAGAAAAAGGTCTTTCACTAGAAGTTGAAATTCTTAAAGAAGATATAATTATCTCATCTGATGAAAAACTTTTAGAACAGATATTTAGGAATTTATTGGATAACGCTATCAAGTACACTGAAAAAGGTGGAATAACAATTATAGCTGATGAAATTATTTATGACGAGAATAATAAATTCGGCGTTATAAAAATTATCGATACTGGAATAGGAATACCACAAAAAAATCGTGATGTAATATTTGATGCTTTTAAACAGTTAAGCGAAGGAGTAACGCGCAGATATGAAGGTACCGGGTTGGGTCTTACTATTGCACAAAAAATGATTAATCTTTTAAATGGTAAATTAGAAATTGAAAGCAAGGAAGGGATTGGTTCATCCTTTGCTATTTTATTGCCATTACCAACCACTGAAATGGTATCACAGATTGAAGAAGAAAAAGTTTTAATTGATGATTCGTTATTAGCTTCCGGAACCGGTCCTCATCTATTAATAGTAGAAGACTATTTGATGAATGTTGATATAATGAAATATTTTCTTAATGATATTTCAAATATGGATCATACAAGTAATTATGAAGAAACATTAAAAGCAATTCAAAAAAAGCAGTATGATATTATCCTAATGGATATTAATCTTAAAGATAGTATTGGCGGTTTAGAATTGATGAAGGAAATAAGAAAAATTGAAGCTTACAACAAAACGCCCATTATAGCAATTACGGGTTATACTTCCTCAATAGATCAGGATACATTTCTTAAAGAAGGTTTTACTGCGTTCCTGGCAAAGCCTTTTAATCAGAGACAATTAAGAGATATTATTCTAAAAAATTACCATTGATTTTTCTAACAAAAGATTGAAGAACGATAAAGTTTTTTGTTTTTTTTTCGATAATTAAGAAGGTAACAGATTTATTAGAATGGGATTTGCCGGATACATAACTTACTAATATAAAACACTTTCTCCTGATTTATATTCCTTCCGGTTGTGCCACTCAATAAGTTATTTTAATATCTAATTCTTAAAAAGTGAACGGAAATTTCTACCATAAACATTTTTTGATAAAAAAGATGCAAAAAAAATATGTTTCATAAAATAGAAAATCAGCTTTTTCTTTTAATTGTTTTTGTGCTTTTAGTATTTGCAGGAACTGTTATTTATTTAAAGGTTAACGAAAAGAATCTTTTCCAGTCGATATCTGAAGAAAGTAATATTGCTCTAAAAACTTCAATCATTAATAATTTACCTGATAATAATAATAGTTCAGCGGATTTTTTAGATGATAAGTTATTAAACAGAATTTCAAAAACAACCGGTTCAACAATTAAAATTGTCAGTACTGAAGAACAATCATTTTTACTCGATTCTGTTTCTGATAAACCTTACATCAGTTACGCTATTGTTGAATTAAAGGATAAAAGTGGAACACTCCAAAAGGTTTTATTCGCTAAGAAAGAATCAATTGCTTTAAAACAAAAATATGATTCTATTAAAAAAGAATATTCCATTTTAGTATTAATTTTTCTTGTATTTGCTCTAACAATTACCGCCACACTTTTTTTGCAAATTGTAAGACCAATATCTACCGTTATTACAAGTTTTGTTTCAAATAAACCAGAACGATTAAAGAAACTGCTGCATAAAAAAAGCGAGTATGGAGTTTTTGCAAATTTCATTAAAGATTTTTTTGATCAGAAAAAAAATCTTGAAGAAGAAGTTAAGGTGAGAAAAATTACACAAGAAGAGCTTGAGACTCTAAATGACGAACTTGAAAAAAGAGTTGAAGATAGAACTGAAGAATTGGCTGTTACAAATTTAGAACTTCAAAAAGAACGAGATCAAACTAAAAAGTATCTTGATATTGCAGGAACAATTATAGCACTGCTGGACTGCGATGGATATATTCAGTTAATAAATAAAAAAGGGGACGAGGTCCTTGGTTATAATGCAGGGGAATTAAATGGTAAAAATTGGTACGACACTTGTTTTTCATACGGCAATAAAAATAAATATAAACAGCAGCATCTTGATGTTATTCGAGGAAAAATTCCACCAGTGGAGTATTTTATTGGTGAAGTTACAACAAAGGGTAAAGAAATAAGGTCGTTAATTTTTCACAATACTTACATTAAAGATGCTGATAACATCTTTTCTGGTGTGCTGTTTTCTGCTGAAGATATCACCGAATTAAAGTTAAAAGAAAAGGAACTTATTGAAGCTAAAGAAAAAGCAGATGAATCAAACAAATTAAAATCTACATTCCTAGCTAATATGAGCCACGAACTTAGAACTCCGATGATAGGCATTTTAGGATACTCTGATATGCTTATGGCTGAAATTGAAAATGAAAATCATAAAATAATGGCTAAAGCTATTCATGATAGCGGACAAAGGCTTATTGAAACTCTTAATTTAATTTTAGATCTGTCAAGATTGGAAGCAAATAAACATAATATAGATTATAAGGTTGTTAATATTAGTGAACTGGTAAAAAATGTTACATTCCATTTTGAAGCCGCGGCCGGAAGAAAAAAACTATTTCTTAAGTTACTCACACCATCGTATGATATAATTGCAAGAACTGATCCACGAATGCTAAGAGATATAATGAATAATTTAGTAAACAATGCAATTAAGTTCACAAGTGAAGGTGGTGTATTTATTACTCTGGAAGTATTTCATAGGAATTTTATCATTAAAATTAAAGATACCGGTATTGGTATACCTAAGGAGAGTATAGATATAATATTTGAAGAATTCAGACAAGTTTCTGAGGGCATTGGCAGGGGTTTTCAAGGAACAGGGTTAGGATTAACAATTTGTAAAAAGTATGTTGCATTGCTCGATGGACAAATATCAGTTAAAAGCAAAGTCAATCAGGGATCAGAGTTTTCCATTCAGATACCTTTATTCACTGAAGAAATATTAGAAGATTCTGTCCAAAATTCTGAAAACGGCATTGAATCTTTAAGTACAATCATTGAAAATGTTCAAATCAGTATATCAAAGGCATCAGATGATCCGGGGATTAAAAAAAGTATTTTAGTTGTTGAAGATGATTCAACTTCGCGCGATGTTATAAATCATTTTCTGAAAAAGTTATATGATGTTTCTTTTGCTGAGGATGGTGAAAAAGCACTTAAATATTTAGCTGATAAACAATTTGACCTGGTTATTATGGATATAAATTTAGGATCCGGAATAAATGGAATTGAAGTAACAGAAACAATAAGAAAAACGAGTGGATATCAATCTATCCCAGTTATTGCAGCAACAGCTTTTGCTATGTTAGGAGACAGAGAAAAATTTCTTTCCAAAGGCTTTGACCACTACATATCAAAACCATATTTAAAACCTCAATTATTAAAATTATTATCAGATATTCTTAACTAAAATTAAGTAAGAATTATTTTATCAACTGACTGTAATCAACATCTTATAATCTTCTGTAAATCCCAATTTTAATTTTCCTCGCAAAAAATATTTTGCTCCAACCTCTTGACAATTAAAGAATATTGGGTTAATTTAAATATACAATGTAAACGTTTACATTACGGTTTTGATGAAGTGGTCTTATAATTTAGAGGATATCATATATTATCTAACAGAAAGTTCTAATTAATAAAGTTTATATGAGACAGTTTAGTCTCTAATTTAATAACTATATAACTTATCATTTGGAGGTTCTATGCGAAAGTTCAATTTTACTTTTGTTAATGTCCTTACTTTTCTGATCCTTTTCGCTAGCGCAGAAATGTTCTCGCAAGCAGTTCAAGATCCAGCATCGATTAATGTTTATCAAGCAAGTGGTACTATAACAGTTGATGGTGTAATTAACGAAGCAGCTTGGTTAGCAGCAGCGCCGCAAATAATGTTTAAGCTAGGGGGGCAACCTTCCGGATTATTTAATACACCAACAAATGGGGCAGTAGTAAAAGAACCCTATACAGATTCATCAACTACTTATGTAAAGTTTTTGTACTCAGGTACAAACTTATACGTCTCCTTGAAATCTAATGACCAGCAAGTATGTAAGTTTGATTGGGAAGGTGATGGGATGTTTATGGTATTGAAGAATCCTATCAATCAGAATAGTGAATTAAAATTGTATGTTATCAACTCCACAACATTTGGTGCTGAA
>Ga0105105_10000174_pt1 | contig 30238 bp, 34 predicted proteins | sample PPLLaktember2015_4_FD_79108 | JGI IMG/M metagenome (GOLD analysis project Ga0105105, IMG submission 79108) | Freshwater sediment microbial communities from Prairie Pothole Lake near Jamestown, North Dakota, USA - PPLs Lake P8 Core (1) Depth... | ecosystem: Environmental > Aquatic > Freshwater >...
CATGCTTTGCCCCTCAAGATAGGCCGCGATATCTTGCAAAGCGTCAGTTTTCTCCTGGTTTTTAATTGTTTCTAAAATTTCCTTAGCTTTTGTTTCGCTGAATCCTTCGCTGATAATTTCTTTGACTACGCCTTCGTTGCCGATTTTTTTAATCTTGTCTATACTGCGGACGATTTTGGGCATTTCCTGTTCCTTGAGAATCCCTTCGTCGATTAATTTTGTAAAGACGCTTCGGTCATTGATTAAAATCCTGAATTTCTTTCCTCCAGAGGCGGATCCGCCTTGGGCGGAAAAGCCTAATTCTTCCAGGCACTTAGCTGCTGTGGCGATTATTTCGGCGTCGGCCAGGGGAGAGTAAACTCCGACAATATCAGCGTCAACTTGTAAAAACTCCCTGTATCTTCCTTTCTGGGTGTTTTCCGCGCGCCAGACATTTTGCATTTGATAACGTTTAAAAGGCATCGGTAGTTCATTTTGATACTGGGCAATCACCCGGGCCAGGGGAACGGTTTGGTCATATTTCATGGCTACTTTTCTTTGACCGTTATCCATAAACTTATACATCAATTTCTCGCCTTCGGTCCCGTATTTTCCGGACAAAATTTCTTCGTATTCAAGAACGGGTGTTTCCAGCGGCTCAAAACCATAGGACTCGAACACCTTTTTCAAGGTTTCTAAAACATATTGCCTCTTTTTCGCGTCTTTAGGCAAAAAATCACGAAAACCTTTTAATGTCCTCGGTTCAATTTTTGTCATATACTTTATCCTTCGACAAGCTCAGGATGGATTCATCCAATCCAATTGTATCATGAAAAAGAACCGGAGCTCAAATTTTGATTTTCACTAGAAATGTCTTATAATATATAAATATGCCAGAAGATTCAGCGTCCCATCCAACAGCAGGGCTTCAAGAAGAAGGTTCAATGTCCGCGGATATAGCGGAAGTACTTACTATGCGAAGAAAACTTCAAGCGATAGAAGCAGGAATTGTAAGCGAAATGAGTGCGGTAAGAGAGCATTGGAGAGCATGGGCGCATACGCAGGTAGATAGACGCACAGGAAGGTTCGAAGGAACATTTACTGGCAAAGACTCTGATGGAAAGCCGCTCGCGAAAAGAGTATTTGTTCATTTAGAGTATGATTCTGGATTTCCTTATACAAGATTAAATATGATGTACATCGCAGATGAAGCAGGATGGAGACAGAATGGTGAGGCACCAGGGGTGATGATGAATTTTGCCACTTTTTCTATAGGAAGAGTAATGTTTGGGTCTTCCTCTCGAATTAAGAATGAAAGATCTATCTCTTGGGGAAACATTAGGGAGATAGGTTTTGATGGTGTGACAAAGGAGTACCCGGCTGAGGCACCCAATTTCGGTGCCGTAGCGCGTCAGGAGTTGGAATGGCTCAAAGGTGCTTCAGGAAGTCTGGAGCCCACGACACGAGTATTCTAAACAGGGCGCAAATTATTTTTCTTCGGGGTTTAAGAAGTGGTAGCCAAGTTTCCGGACTACAATCACAAGAATTCCCAAAACGGGGATAATAAAGACCGCCCCCATTGCTCCCGCAACTTTAAATCCGATTAAGATTGACATCAAAACCACAATCGGATGGAGTTTAAAAGCCCTTTCCATTAACTTTGGTCCAATTGTGTTATAGACAATTTGTTGGATTAAAAGAAGAGCCGCTAAAATAGTAAGGGCTAGAATAGGATTATCCGGACGGGTAGCCAAGGTAATAAATGCCGGAGGGATAACTCCCAAAATCGGTCCGGCTAATGGGATTATGGTTAAAAGTCCGGCAATAATCGCAATTGAGGCAGCGTAGTCAATTGAAAAAATCCTAAGAACAATCCAGGTTGCAATTCCTGCCAAAATTCCGAATAGTACCTGAATCTGCAAAAAGGAAGCAAAAGTCTCATCAATTGTATGTTCAATAAACTTTAGATTACTATGCCAATTTTTGGGCGCAAGCTTATACATTTCCTGACTTAGCTTTTCTTTGTCAATGATTAAATAAAATGACAAAACCAGAATTAAAATTATATTTACAAAAATTGTCGCAAGCGATGGTAAAAAGACTACCAGATTGTCGAAGGATTGCCCGATAACGTTATTCCAGGTTTTGATAAAGCCGGGAAAGGCGCTGAAGCTTTTTGGAATAAGTACCGATAGGGATTGAAGCTGTGAGATAACCATCGGAAGCAGAATGAAAACGATTACCGTAAACAGTACGGCAAAAAACGCATAAACAATTATCGCCGACCAGATTTTTGCAAGCCTGGTAACTTTAGAGATGATATGAACCAATGGCTCAAGAACAAAACTTAAAAGCCAGGCAACTAAAACAATTATAATGACATCCGAGAAATTTCCCAAAAACTGCCAAAGGATTTGTAAAAGATAAATTGAAACGGCAATTGTTAAGAGGAATACCAACAGTTTAAATAAAGTAAACTCTTTTCTTATTTCTTCAAACATAATCTAATTATTCCGTTATTTACCGAGGAAATCAAGTGGAGATTATTTGGTGATTGGAAAAAGTTTTATTCCCGAGCCTGTGGATGGGGGAATAGTCGGGCTTTGGATGGGTGTGATGCTTAAGTATTTCAATTGAATACCCGGCAGGACTATGATCTTTGAGGATAATAGTTTAGTCGGATCCTGTTTGTCGGGAAATCCTACAACGAAAACTGTTTGCCCCTGGGATATTTTTGAAAAGCCTGATTTGACTAGGCTGCCGGTCGAAAAGGAGTAGGTTCTGGTGATATCCTCAACTTCGATTACTTCCTTATTGCCATTAGGCTTAACAACAGTTATCTCGAAATTGGTAGCGTCAATATTGCTTATTTGGCCGTAGATGATGTCGGGAAATGTATCGATTGTCGCAACCTCCCTTGCTAAAATTCTTCGGGATTGCTTATTGTAAAGACCCAAAACTCCTATCTGCATGCCTTTTTTAATATCGGATATCCCCAACGATTTTGTAGAAGAAGACGAGAACTTAGTTAATTCATCCACATCCACGAATCTGATGTTACCGTTAACGTCGTCTAAAGTTATTTGAGTATCGGACGAATCGGTTACGGTGCCGATAATTCCTCTTTTTTCGACCAAATTCAATTGGGCGGTTTTGGAAGCGATCTCATTACTCAACTTCTCAAGCAAAGAAGGGTTGGTGGTCGGAGTGGGGCTGGCCGCGGATACGGTTTTAACAATAGTCATTCCGGCCAAAACAATAATTAAGATGCATAGCAAATATTTTTTCATTTAAAAATCCTCCGTTGAATAAGTTACGGTTCGCTGCATACTTTTCGTTTCTCCGTTTGGCAGAACAACGGATATTTTGATCAGATTTTCTCCGTTATCAAGCGTAATAGTTGTAGAAAAATCCCCATTCTGGGATGGTTGGATAACTTGTTGTTCGCCAATGGTTGCAATCATTAGTGTTGCGTCCGGGTTGGTTTTACCGTTTATTTTAAGAGTCTTGTTATCGACAACAATTTCGTCGCCCGGATTTAGCAAAGAGAGATAGATAGTTGGTTTTGGGGTCGGACTGGGCGAGTGGGGATTAACAACGGTAGTATTAGAAGGGGAAACGGTTTTTGTCGTTTGGTAGAAGTAAAAGGCTACGCCCGCTGCCAAAAGGCCTATCAGAACCGCAATAAACGCCAAAATTACTCTTTCTTGTTTCATGATCGGTAACCCATAATACGAAAAAAGTGTTATCTTGTCAAGGTAATCATTATATGTTAGGATAATTTTCATGGACATCCAGTCGCTTGGAAAAAACTCTCTAAAAATAAAAATAAAAAAATCCACGCTTGCAATCGATCCGGAGACTTCAATTCAGAAAATTGACGCAGACGCAATCCTCTTAATAGACAAACAGGGAGACGTATCGAGAATTAATAATTCCCGCGTTGTTATAAGCGGGGAAGGAGAGTACGAGGTCGCGGGATTAAAAATTGTCGGGATAAGCACGGGAGAAGAGCCGATGTTTGTCTTAAACTCCGATAACGTAAACGTTTTGCTTACAAAAGCCAGTTCTCTGAAGGAAATTTCAACCGAAAAACTCGGAGACTATAAAATAGTCGTGATTAACGCCGATTCGGAAATCAGCGAATCAATGGTTACGGCAATGGAGCCAAACGTAGTTATTCTGTATGGGGAAAAAGCTAAGGAAGGCGCTAAAGTTTTGGGTAAAGAGGGGGCAGTAATATCGGGTAAATTGAGCGTTTCGGAAGATAAGCTCCCCGAAGAGATGGAAGTAATGCTTCTAGGCTAAATCCTCCCCGTTGACAAAAAAGGCCTCAGGGTTTATATTCTTCGCATATGGCAGCACCAGAACGAATACCTAAGCAGATAGTTCCTGCAGGTTTTTTGGATAGAGCTAAAGGATTTGCTGATTCAGCGCTTCACGATCAAGATCATCGCACACCTGAAGGTATAAAGCCCACATCGGGGCCAAACAGAGAAGGATATCGTTTAACCGAGGGAGATAATCATGTCAGAGTTGTTAGAGGCGTTGATTACCTTCAAGGCAGTGAATCGGACGGAACCTTTTTGGCTTCAATATCACAAGCGGAGGTGGACAGAAGATTAGCGCGGTTCGCCGATACTGGGGAGTCGGTTGATGTATACCAACACAATCTTGGTATAGGAGATCTTTTACCCAAAGATTGGATGGGAGAACAAATCGTATATGTAATAACAGTAAAAGCAAGAAGGTTAACGCATAACCAAGCAACTAGAGCTCATACAGACAACGATAAAGCACCATCAAGCGATTTGGAGTAATTTTGCATCTTGTAAATTTTATAATTTTCTACTAAAGTCTTAATACGCAATATGGCAGACATCAAAGCTCCTCCACGTAACGAAGAGGCCGAGCAAAGCGTTTTGGGCGCGGTACTTATCGATAAGGACGCGATCGGACTCGTTTCGGAGATAATTTCTCCCAAAGACTTTTTTAATGATATTAACGGAATAATTTACGATGCAATGCTCACTTTATATGAAGAAAGAAAGCCGATTGATACCATTACTCTGACCAGAGAGCTAAAAAAAACAAAAAATGGTGATAAAGTTGACCTTTCTTACCTGTCGGAACTCGTTAATGCCGTACCGACAGCCGCTAACATCGAGCACTACGCAGACATGGTCAAGGAAACCTCGACCAAAAGGAATTTGATTTCGGTTGGAACGCAAATTGCCGAGGAATCGTATAAGGATGACAGCGAAATAGGGGAGCTAGTCGATAAAGCGGAGTCTTCAATCTTTGCAATTTCCCAGGGACGCAATCTAAGAGGTTTTATTCCGATTAAAGATAGCCTGGCGGAAAGCTTTGACAGAATTGATGAGCTTCACAAAAAAGGAATCGGGTACCGGGGGGTCCGGTCCGGATTTACGGATTTGGATAATCTTTTATCGGGAATGCAGCCGTCGAACTTAATTATTCTGGCTGCGCGTCCCGGACAGGGAAAAACCGCCATGGTGGTAAACATTATGCAAAACATTGCCGTTGAGCAAAAACTTCCGGTCGGAATGTTTTCCTTGGAAATGAGCCAGGAAGAGCTGGTCGACAGACTTTTGGTGGGGCAGGCGGATGTCGATGCCTGGAGACTGAAAACCGGTAAGCTTTCCGAGCCGGATTTTACCAAACTCTCCCAAGCCATGGGAGAGTTGGCCGATGCTCCGATTTTTATCGACGATACTCCGGGAATTTCCATCGCCGAGATGAGGACAAAAGCAAGAAGGCTTCAGTTGGAACACGATATAAAACTTTTGATTGTTGACTACCTTCAGTTGGCAGATCCGGGCAGAAGATACGATAACCGTGTCCAGGAAGTTTCGATTGTCTCGCAAGGATTGAAAAATTTATCCAGAGAACTTAAGGTCCCGGTTTTGGCAGTCTCACAGCTTTCCCGCGCGGTCGAGCATAGGGGCGAAAGAAAACCACAGCTTGCGGATTTAAGAGAATCCGGCGCAATCGAGCAGGATGCAGACGTGGTAATGTTTTTATACAGGCCCGATCCCGATATAGTCTCCGATGTGGTTCCGACAAAGCTTTTGGTGGCTAAGCATAGGAACGGACCAATGGGCGAAATAGATCTTCTGTTTAGAGGCGATAGGATACGCTTCTATAACGTTGAGAAAAAACACGAAGCTCAATAGACCCCTTGATTTCTATAGGTAATTTTAGTTATGATAAATCAAGAATTATTTTCTAAAAGGAGGTGATATTTTTAATGGACGATCAAACAGCACAAAATCCAATGGGAACACCAGTTCAACCGGAACCAGTAGTTCCACCAGTTGAGCCAGTTCAACCGGAACCAACACCAGCGCCGGAGCCAATGCCGGGAGCGCCAGTAGTTCCGCCAGCGGAGCCTACACCGGCACAACCGGAACCAGCAGCACCAGTGGTGTAACATTAGTCCGGACAGATTAATGCTAAATTAAACTAGTCCTGAGTATTATCGATGGATTAGTTTAATTTTTTGCGCATTTAAGGCTAACTCTGATATAATGATTCTCGTGGGCGAGTGGCGGAACGGTATACGCGATAGTCTCAAAAACTATTGGCTGCAAGGCCTTGAGGGTTCGAATCCCTCTTCGCCCACCAATAATTTTAATCTTCAAATTTCTTCACGGCTTTATTTTTGAAGCCCCGAATGGTAAAATAGGCAATATGCAATTTGAATTTTCAGGTAATTCTTTGGCTAAAATTTCTACAGATACCGTTATAATTTTCGCTTTCAAAGGTGAAAAGGCCCCAAAATTGTTATCCTCCTTTAAGAAATTCGATAATAAGCTTCAATTAAATGTCGAGAAGGCGATTGAAACAGCAAGCTTTACAGCTAAAAGAGGAGAAATCCTCAATTTTTATCTCGGGGAAGATTCCTTGGCAAAATCAATCATCGTCTTAGGGCTTGGTAAGAAGGACGAATTTACAATTAATGATTTAAGAATGGCAGTTGGCTCATTTTCTTTGAAAATGAAAGGTAAAATTGACTCAGTTGCTTTAGAAATTCCTTCGGAGGAAGAGTTGACAATTGCTCAGAAAATTTCAGCTAAAGCAATTGCCGAAGGACTAATTTTGGGAAATTACGAATTCGTTAAATACAGAACCCAAAAAGAAGAAAATAGAAAGCTATCAAGCGTAATTATTAGTGGTTTAGTATCAAATTCCGTAAAAGAGGGAATTGAGAAAGCAAAAATTTACGCTGAAGCGACAATTTTAGCAAGAGACTTAGTTAATGAACAGGCGGCAGTTGCTACTCCGAGCTTTCTTTCCGAATTTGCCCAAAGCGTTGCAAAAAAGGACGCAAAACACATTTCCTGTAAAGTTTTTGGAAGAAAAGAGGTTGAGAAGTTGGGAATGGAAGCGTTTTTAGGAGTCGCTAAGGCTTCGGGTTTAGAACCGAAGTTCATAGTTTTGGAATACAAACCTGACAAAATTTCAAAATCCCAACTTCGCCAAGGCTCCGCTGGGCGAGAGGAAAAATTGGCAATTGTCGGTAAAGGGATAACTTTTGACACAGGAGGAATAAACGTTAAAACAGGCGATCACATGCAGGATATGAAAATGGACATGGCGGGTGCGGCGGTCGTCCTCGGTGTATTTTCGGTAATTTCAAAAATTAAACCAAACTTTTCGGTTCTTGGCATCATTGCCGCCACGCCAAACATGATTTCCGGCTCCTCCTTGGTTCCAGGAGATGTAGTAAGAGCAATGAATGGCAAGACCATAGAAGTCTTAGACACCGACGCCGAAGGAAGGGTAACGATGGCAGACAGTCTTTCTTATGCGGTCAATCAAAAAGCAACAAGGATTATTGACTTTGCAACTTTAACGGGCGCATGTATGGTTGCTTTAGGAGCGGATATCAGCGGACTTTTTTCTAACAGTCGGGATTTTTCCGAGGAAATTAAGAAAGCAGCGTTTGAAGCAGGCGAAAAAGTCTGGGAATTACCCTTAGAGAAGGATTACAGGGAAATAAATAAAAGCGAGGTGGCCGATATCGCCAACATTCCAAATACCAGACACGGTGGAGCGATTACGGCGGCGCTTTTTTTAGAAGAATTTATTGGTAATACGCCTTGGGCGCATTTAGATATTGCAGGTCCGGCGTTTTTATCCAAGTCAAATGACCTTGGTCCAAAAGGAGGTACTGGACACGGGGTCAGAACCGTTCTAAACTTATTATCATGATTGTCGTTACGGATTTAAGAGCCGGTACAATTTTTGAAGAAAGCGGAAATTTATTGCAGGTTTTGTCCTACGAACACATTAAGATGGGGAGGGGAAGTGCCAACATCAAGGTAAAAGTCAAAAATTTAAGGAGCGGCTCAACTACAGAAAAAAGCTTTATTAACGGCGCAAAAGTCAACGACGTTTCGGTACTCAAAAGAGACCATCAGTATTTATACAAAGACCAAGATAGCGCTTACTTTATGAATCCTAAGACCTTTGAGCAGATTAGCGTTCCTCTAAAAGTGATTGACGGGGATGAATTCTTAAAAGAAGGGGATACTTACTCGATTAGCTTTTTAAGCGACGAACCCCTCTCGGTTAATCTTCTTCCAAAAGTTGTTTTAGTAGTTACGGAAACTGCGCCGGGTGTTAAGGGGAATTCGGCGACAAATGTTTTTAAGGACGCGACTTTGGAAAACGGATTAACCGTAAAAGTACCTCCGTTTATTAAGATGGGGGATAAAGTCCGCGTCGATACCAGAACCGGAGCTTACACGGAAAAAGCCCAATGAAAATAATAAAAGAAAACCTTATTATAAAGACTTTGCGGATTAGGTCTTTCTCTTATCTTATCGCTTCTGAATTTTTCTCCCAGTTCTCGATGAATCTTTTTAATTTTGCGCTTTTGATTGTTGTTTTTAGTATAGTCAGATCAAACACCGCAGTTTCAGGGGTTGTTTTGGCTTTTACGATCCCATCGATTATCTTAGGAATTTTTGCAGGCGCGTTGGTAGACAGATGGAATAAAAAAACCGTGCTTTTTGGAACGAATATTATTAGAGCGCTAATGATATTACCATTAGCCTTTTTACACGGAGATCTTTTAATGATTTATGTAATTACCTTCGGGGTATCGGTTGTAACTCAATTTTTTATCCCTGCCGAAACCCCAATGATTCCTCTTCTGGTTGGCAAGAATTTATTGCTTTCGGCTAACGCCTTATTCGGCATGGGAATTTATGCCTCGATATTTTTAGCATATGCACTAGCCGGATTTTTCTTGTCAATATTTGGGGAAGCAAATCTTTTCGTATTTTTGACCGTACTATTTTTGATTGCCGGAATTTTTGCCTCAATGATAAAACTTAATAAGTCCAGCCTAGAGCCAAAAGATAACGTAAATGCGTTAGGTTATAGAGCGGAAGTCAAGGAAGTTTTCAGGTTAATCTCCAAAACCAAAGCGCTGTCTCACTCATTATTCTCCTTAACTTTGGCACAGGTCATCATTTTGGTTTTGGCCGTTATCGGTCCGGGGTATGCAGAGCATATTCTAGGCATCAGGGTTGAAAGTTTTCCGACCGTCTTTGTAACGCCGGCAATTGTCGGTATCGCTCTGGGAGCATTGATTATCGGCAGTTTTTTGCATAAAAAGTCTAAATCAACTTTGGTTAAATTCGGAATGTTTTTAATGGGAGTTTCCATTTTACTTTTACCTTTCGGTTCGAAAGTTGAGTCAAAAGCCATAGTTAATTTTATAAATTCCTTCCTTCCGATTATTTTAAAAATTGACATGTTGCATATAACAATTGTTCTTGCTTTCATTTTGGGATTTGCTTCATCTTTTGTTGTCGTCCCATCCAACGCGGTATTGCAGGAGGAAACAAGCGATGAATGGAGAGGGAAAGTTTATGGGCTACTAAACACGTTGGTTGGAGTAACATCGATTATTCCGGTAGTTGTGGTTGGAGGCCTAGCGGATTTAATAGGAGTTAGGGAAGTGTTAGTCGGAACGGGAGCAGTAGTTTTGGTCCTCGCCTTAATCAGGACTTTTGTAACGGATAGGAATTAATATGATATTGGTTTCGTTGATTTGTTTTTTTATATTTTTTTACATCGTGTATTATCTATCCCGGGATGATTTTGTCCTTACTAGAAAAGACATTCCGATAGGGAAAGTTTTTAATTTGGTGATTTTAATGTCTTTGTTTTCCGCATTTATCTCCAGGCTATTTTTTACCCTATCTTATCCTTCCGGACAAATGTTGAATCTATTAAGCTTTTTAGCGTTTAATTATTTCCCGGGCTTTTCTTTGATAGGGGCAATTGCCGGAGCGGAAATTTTTATCTATTTATACTGTGATTATAAAAAAATGCCTATGGGTAAAATTTTCGATTTACTCACCTTAAGCTTTATCGGCGTTTTGCCGATAGGATTTTTACTTAATTTCCTGATTCACCTTGGCAGGGTAACAGTTTTTGACAACATTATCTTGGTATTCTCAGTTATTTTAGTGCTTATTTTTGCGAAAATCATTAACCCTCTTTCGGTAAAAGGCGAGATAAAAGACGGAAGCCTGGGCTTTATTTTTGTTGCAATTTTTTCCTGCATATATTTTCTTACCAGATTATTCCTGAATCTAAAGGATTTCTCCTTTCTGAATGCAGAAAATATTCTTCTTTTGGTGACCTTATTTTCTTCATTAATCCTTCTTTTGAACCAAGAGTTAATGGATAGATTCCTAGCCAAAAAATGAGCGACGTTAAAATAATTTACGAGGACGAGGACATTTTAGTTATCGATAAACCTGCGGGGATGATTGTTAATAAAGCAGATACCACCAAAGGGGAATTTACCGTTCAGGACTGGCTGGAGGAAAGATGGCAGACAGGGAATAATCAATGGAAAGCGGCTGATAAGGAATCGGATTTTTATAAAAGAGCGGGGATTGTTCATCGAATCGACAAGGAAACATCAGGTATTCTGGTAATCGCCAAAAGTGCGGAAAGTTTTACAAATCTTCAGGCGCAATTCAAAGAAAGACGAGTAGAGAAGACCTATGTCGCTTTAGCGCATGGCCGTGTCGAGCCTGGGGAGGGGAATATCTCCGCGCCCGTAGGCAGGCTTCCTTGGAATAGAAAAAGATTCGGCGTGTTGGCCGGAGGCAGGGAAGCGTCAACCGGGTATAAAGTATTGACTGTCAGGTATCGGGTATCGGAAAAACAAAAAGAGCCGATGTCTTTCTTGGAATTGAATCCGAAAACCGGCAGAACGCATCAGATTAGGGTTCACCTTAAATACATTAACCACCCGATTTTCGGCGACGAATTATACGCCGGACGAAAAACGGCAAGGGATGATAGGAAAATGTTACAAAGATTCTTCTTGCATGCTAAGAAAATAAGCTTTTTTCATCCCAAAACGGGCAAGCGCTTAGAATTCGAAAGTCCTCTTCCAATTGAATTGCAAAGGGTTTTAGATTCCCTAAAGGTTTGACTTTAAGGCAAAAAATTCCTTTAATATTAATGGAGGTGATTTTATGGGAAGTTTTGGAGGATACTATAAAGGAGATAAGAAAAAACCGAAAAAGGATAAACAAGCTAAGCAAAGCTTCGGAGGCCCCGCTGTTTTTGTGATGCCGGAAATTATTTCTAAGAAGAAACCAGCCTAATAGCTTTATTTATGCCCAAAAAAAATAAACAGTCCAACCTTAACCTTGCAGCCGCATTTGTTTTAGTAGTTTTTGGGCTGATAGTTTTGTCGTTATTCGTAAAAGCTCTATTCGTTTTTAGAGATAGCAGGTTTGACGGCTCCCACAATTTTATTGTCGGGTTCGTTGGGGAAAAGCAAACAAAAATTGCATCGTTCTCTCCTCAAGGGAAAACAATTTCAATATTGGATGTAGATCTGGCACTAGATAAGAAAAAGCTCTCGAAAGCTTTAGGAGTCCCGATAGATGGGGTGATAAAACTTAGGGATGATAATTTGCAGAAGGAAGATATTTCGACAGTTCTTTTGAAGTCTTCGTTTCCTTTTTCAAAAGACGTAGAAGGATTAACTTTTGTAGATACGTTTAGATTATCTATTTTTGCAAAAAATGTCCCTTCAAGCTCTGTTTATGAAAGAATTTTCCCAAAAAGCTTAAACGACTCCCAAAAATCTACGGTTTTGACTCTTTCTTTTTCGGACCCGACAGTTTTTGGAGAAAACAAAAATATTCAAATCATTAACGCTACCGACAACTACGGACTTGGAACCAGGCTCGCTAGCTTAATTACCAATATAGGCGGTAATCCGGTATTGGTTACAACCGCCGATGAAAAGTTGCAAAAATCAAAGATAATTTATTACCAGGATGAATCCTATACCGTTAAAAAATTAAGTTATTATTTAGATTTTCCGGTCGAGAAAATAGATGAAAAGGGGATAGCGGATGTTATAATTGTAATCGGGAAGGATAAGGTTGGAAATCTTAATTTTTAAAATATGTTTTTTGCAGTTGTAATTTTACTACTCATCGTTTCTTTTCTTTTAGCTTTAAAATCGTTAAAGAGTTTAAATGAAAATCCCAAAATAGGATTTGTCAAAAGGAGCCTAGATAAGAACAGGGTAATTTTTCATAGTCATTCCTCATCGGAATAACTGTTATTTTCTTCCTCGTCCTTTTCGTCCCGCTCTTCGGGGCGAGCCTTTATTTTCTCAGCCTTGTCCAATACGAGCGGAGAGTCGGTAATTGAGGTGAAAGATGGTTGGTCTTTGTACCTGTTGGATTTTTTTACTTCCTTTATGAACACGGTTACTTTATGTTGGTTTGAAGATTTAACATAAGCCTCATATCTGCAACCGCTTTTTATAAATTTGATCAATCTCCTGGCAATGTCATCCGGTAAAACACCAATGTATTGTTTACCTTCCGAGGCGAAGATTTTTAACCTTTTTACGGATAGTTCAAGTGCTTGTCCTGTGCGTAGGGACTCAACAATTCTAGGCTGTGCGATATTAACGAGTTCGACGACTTTCGTTTTACCCGGTTCTTCCAAAAACTTATTATTTATGCAGGGATTTGAAGACTTCGATACTAAGCTAAACTTTTTGTCCTTGATTTTTTTAAGATTCCTTAGCGCGATCGGGTTTAAAGGATCGATGATTACAACTTTTTGATAGGTAGATTTTGCTTCTCTTACTTTCCCCAATATTGTATATGCCAAAGCCAATCTGTTCAAAGCGTCAATATCCTCGGGATTATCCGCGATGAGAGACTTATTCATTATTATTGCGTCTTGCCAATTTCCTTGGAGCGCTGTTTGAATGGCCTGATTTTTTAGAGTCATTTAATAAAAAAGCTGGATAAAAAGATTTGAAGATTCTACATGTATTTATTGCAAAAGTCAATACAGAAACGGTATAATAGATGCTTGGTAACCGATTACATTTTATGTCTGGACACTCAAAATGGGCACAAATTAAGAGGCAGAAAGGGCTTAACGACCAAAAACGCGGAAAAACTTTCACCAAACTCGCAAACGCAATTACAATTGCGGTTAAGCAGGGCGGGGGAGTAAGCGATCCGGACTCCAACTTCAGATTAAGGTTAGCAATCGACGCCGCAAGAACAGAAAACATGCCCAAGGAAAATATCGAAAGAGCCATCAAAAGGGCCTTAGGTAAAGACGCCGGAGAAGTGGAGGAAGTAACCTACGAAGGTTTTGCTCCCGGCGGAGTCTCGGTAATCGTCGAGGCGGCAACAGACAACGCGATGAGGACAACGTCGGAAGTCAAAAGCATTTTTAACAAAGCCGGCGCTTCTTTTGGCAACATCGGTTCTGTCGCTTATCAATTTAAACACGTCGGACGAATCATTGCCAAGAAGGGAAGTAAATCATTCGATGACATTTTTGCGATTGCTTTGGAAGAGGGGGCAGAAGACATCGAAGAGGCGGGGGATGAGGTTTTTGTCTATACTCCGCTGCATGATTTGGCAAAAACAAAAGACGCATTAGTAAATGCAGGAGTTGAGGTTTTGGAAGCGGAGCTAATCAGGGAACCGGTGATGACGATAAAAATTGATGAGCCGGAGAAACTTCAGAAAATCGAAAATTTTGTCAACACTTTGGAGGAATTGGATGACGTACAAAAAGTTTACACGAACCTTCAATAAATATGCCAAATATTAAACAGTTGGGTAGGGTACAGCATAAGAAGCTTAAAAGTTTTTTTATAAAAGCGCTACTTAGCAAAAGACAACGTTTTATTTTTGCGGTAATCATTTTATCTTTAGGATTATTTATCGCCGAGTACATTTTAGGGAAGTCGGCAATCTCAATAGTTTTTATTCTTGCCGTTCTAACGACAGTTTTCCAGTACCTTGCGCTTAAAGAGGATCTGAAAGGTAATTTTAGCTTGCAGATCTTTATTCTGCCATTTTTTTATAGTCTGGCGGTTGGGCTTTTCTACCTGTTGGTGCCGGCAAGGTTTTTAACCAGAATTGGGATGACCAGTCTTTACGCTTTAGGACTTTATTCACTTTTTCTAAGCGAGAACATTTTTACGGTCTCGTCGATTAGAACAATTGCGCTTTTGTCCGGAGCAAGAACGGTTACTCTTGTTTTAACTCTTCTTTCATTCTTTTTTCTTTCTAATGTTGTTTTCTCATTTCACATCAACATTTTTATAACCCTATTGTTAATTTTTATCTACTCATTTTTTTTGGTGCTACAGTCTATTTGGACTTATACCTTAGAAAAAAATCCTCTGCTGGATATTTTCTGGGTTCTGTCTTTGACTTTTTGTCTGGTTGAGGTGGCGCTGTTTCTATGGTTTAGGGAAGCATCACCGACAGTTTTGGCCTTGTTCCTATCGGCCATTTTCTACGTTTTAATCGGCTTGACTCAGGCGTGGTTTGAGAAAAGACTTTTTAGGGGAGTAATTCTTGAGTATTTTTGGGTTACGGTTATTTCTTTTATGTTCCTCATTTTGTTCACCAGCTTCGGCTAGAGTAGGGTATTGTCTTATTGAGCCTATAACCATATAATACCTAAGTTATGACAGTAGAATTAGAACCAAGATTATTTGCTCCTGATATTGCAATTGTTAGGATTAAACAATTTCTCGATAAGCACCAAGTAGACGAAGCCCAATTAAAAAGGGTGAGGGCTCTTGTTGAGTTGGGGATTGATCTAAAGGCTAATTTAGGGAAGATTGCTTTAGACTACAAAACAACCACGCTAGTAGCTATTAACGACGCTCTTGCAACCAGCATATATTATGCTGCTTGTTATTTGAATAGACCGTTTCCAGATAGGGTTGGTTTTGTGGAAGCGGAGGATGGCGTACCGTCTGTTAACGCCAACGAATTTGTTTTAGCTAGAAGCAGATCCACAAAAGAATTCCCAAATGGCGAAATACTTTATTCAGTTTTAGTACTAACTGCGGTTGCCAATAGGATAGAAGGGAACATCGTAAGTGACCTTTGCCCAGATTTTTTATCACCTCTTAATTTATCTCCGCATGAAATGTTTCATTTGTTTCAAGAAGAGCATTTTTCAGAACAGTTAGCTAGGGATGATGCAATCTATAGGAGCGAAGGATTGAAAGGATGGAGTCAAACTTTTTCAGAGAGGGAAGCGGCTCAGTTTGGCGACTGTTTTGTAAAAGCGCGAGAATTACACCTAAGAGGAAAGGCTCAATATTTGACCTCAGATTTAATTGTTTAGCCTCAAATTTTTTTGCGACCTGACCGGAGAAGAGGGAAGTAGTAGGTTGTTACCGTTCGGGAATTCATTAAAACTATAAGCTGATATAGTTTGATATAGTCAGTATTTTTAATTATAGGACGTTTTTTGAAGCTAATGTGGATAACTCCTGAGTTTTCACGGGGAATAGGTCCGACTTTTCACAGGCTAGGCAGCCTTGCTCTGCTCAAGGGCAGACATATGTAGTTAGATCATCTAATCATACGAAAAAAATACGAATGCTGATTGGGATAGCACTCTTCCCGGAGGAGTATGATTAATGGTTCGTTTTCTTACAAATAATTTGTCGTACGCGATTGTAGAGAACAGTAGTTGTTGAATTACCTCAATCATGTTGCCTATATTCTTCCCGATAGATGCGGCTTAATAAAAACAGTATTGGATTAGCTCTAGGAGAGCGTGAGTGATTATGTCGCACAATAATACTTTTACGACATCACTCAGGCACGGTTTCCGGGAGAAGTGGTTTCTGAGTTGATGTTTTTTGACATAAGTTTTAACAAACTTGTTGCGTCTCCAGTCCTCCGCGATAAATTTCTTCATATTTTTCCCCGGCTTAGGATTTCCAGACCCTCCCCTACTATGGGGTTTATATAAAATTATTTTTTGAAGCTAATTGAAGCTAAATTTCGTAAAAATTTACCACTATCAGCACCTCTTAGCCTCAGAGGATGTCCAATGACTACGTAATTACCCTAAGCCATGAGCTTTCAACGAGGAGCTGGTAGATACTCCTAATTATTTTTTCTTGCAGGAACAGAAGAGCAAACACTTTGGACATTTCAGCTTTCCGCCGAACATCCTGTGGCATGCGCAATCGCACTCACATTTCTTGTTTTGTGCCATAGATAAGCAATACCATGGTTATGGAGTAGTGTCTAGGGGCGAAGACTGTGGCGTAGTAAAAATCTCCATATTGGCCGCAGGAATCCTACCATCGGTAGATTCGTAGCCTCCGTTGGCGTCTTTTCTGACAGGGAGAGACTTATCTCCGAATGGGTGTTGAGCAGCCTCTTCCTTGACGTATAAAATTGTTTGTTGTTCTCCGTTGATTACATTCATTAGAATTAAATATCGGCCTGACTGAGTAGTTATTTCCAGGCCATTGGAAAGTGTTACCTGCTTTTTATTAACGAATTTATCGCCGTTAATAATAATGTTGTCGTTAGTAGCCCTATCAGCTTCGTTTGTAGGCGTGGTTAATATTACGTCGTTGCTTGTGATAATTACATCTTTGGTCTGAACATGATCAGCCGGAAATTGTTTATCTAGTCTCATTGCTTCGTCCGATTGAGGCATGCCATTTTTTTCCATTTGATGAATTCTTTGCTGATCGGGATTCAGCGTTGGTGTGGATTCTTGATTTGATGGACGTGGAATACCTGTTGTGAGTACAGTAGCTATCGCAGCGGCCCCAACAGCTTCTACGGGATGATGTCTAATCCAGGATAAGGCTCTTCTAAGTAAATTGGGGTGCGGTTGAGACATAATTCTGCCTGTTTCCGTATTCGTGTGTCTCCAATCTGTCTTTGGTACTCTTGTTCCTTCAGCCATAAGCTCAGATTACAGGAAAAAACATAGGTTGTCAACCTTGAGGATGTCAAATGTCGTTTCGCAGAATATTTGACAAACTCATTATTTTGCTTCAAACTAGAATAGTCGCGTCGTATAATATGAAGAATGAAAACCTGCCCGAGTTAATCAGTCAGTTCCTCGAATACCTAGAGATAGAGAAAAACTGTTCAAAGCTCACTGTGCGTGACTACAGGCACTACCTTGATGTTTTCAATGAATGGTTCGATACTACCCTGCCGGGAAAAAGTTTGGAAGATTTGGATCTTTCTATAGTTAGAAAATATCGAGTTTTTTTAGCCAACCGCGCTGATGCAAAAGGCATGACTTTAAGCCGGGTTACTCAAAACTACTATGTAATCGCGCTTCGCTCGTTTCTCCGGTTTTTAATAAAAAACGATTACAAAACTTTAGAGCCGTCAAAAATAGATTTGCCCAAAACCGAGTCCAGGAGCCTCAAATTTTTGGAAAAAGAGCAGGTAGATAGGTTGGTAACCAGCGTTGATACCTCTACCGAGGAGGGAATCCGTGACCGGGCAATTTTAGAGCTGCTCTTCTCTACCGGTCTTCGCGTTTCGGAATTAGTTAGTCTAAATCATGAAAAAGTAAATATCGAAAGGCGTGAGTTTGGAGTGATTGGAAAAGGCGGAAAAGCGAGACTTGTTTTTGTCTCCGACCGGGCGGCGGATTGGGTAAAAATGTATATGGATAAACGGGAAGATATTTTCAAGCCCTTATTTATCAGATACTCAGGAAAAGTAATGGAAGATAACGGCGGAGAGAGAATGAGACTGACTGCCAGAAGTATAGAGAGGATAGTCAAAAAATATGTTCGAAAAGCGAGGATTCCCGTTGATGCAACAGTCCATACTCTTCGGCATTCTTTCGCTACAGACCTTTTGACTAACGGTGCGGACATTAGAAGTGTTCAGGAAATGCTCGGACACAAAAATATCGCCACCACCCAGATCTATACCCACATTACCAATAAACAATTGCACGACGTCCACAAGCATTTCCACTCCGGGAATAAGTAGTATTTAAATTGACAAATAGGAAATTAGTGCTATCATCATCCGGTTATGGGAAATGAGCGATTTGATAAAGGTGCTACCGTATTGTTCGGAGGATCCACGTTTCTAGCGGAAAAAGGAATAGTATTTGCCGTAGAAGAGCTTGCCAAAGTGCCTGACAAAGGTTCTCCATTCGGCATTGGCGGGCAATTCCGCCAGGAGGGTTTAAATCTTGCGCAGTGGCTTGAAAGTATTGATCCGCTCGTCATGAATGTAGCGCAATTAGTAATAGCGGTAGCGCTTAGTGTTTGGTTTGCGCGTACTATCAGGAATAGAGAAAAGTTATCTTAGTTAATATCGTAGTAAATGGTGACTGTGGCCGTTAAAGTATTTTCTCCCGGAGTGATGTTTGTGGGCTCCGATGAATCGGTTTTCGCTACCCCGGCAGCCATCAGCGGCCTTGGTTGATTGGAACTTTCAACCACGTTTATTATCTTCCCCAAGCGTACGCCCGCCGCGTTAGCCAGCGTTTGCGCTTTTTCTTTGGCTTCGTCCACGGCTTGCTTTGTTGCCTGCTGTTCTAGCGATTTAGAGAGCGAATCACTAAATGTAAAAGTTATACTGCCGACTAAATTAGCTCCGTTTTTGGTTGTGGTGTCGACAACCTGATTTACTTTTTCAATCGGTTTAACTTTTATCTCAAGATTTTGGGTAACGGTATAGCCGATAATGCTTTGATCCCCTCTTCCCATAAGCATAATTTCGTTCGAGTAGTTTGGCGTTACGGAATAGTTGGTTGTCTTAATGTCTTTGTCGGAAAGGCCAAGTTTTTTTATGTCAGTTATAATTTTACTGGCTGCTTGATTTACTTTTTGCTGAGCCTGGGCAACGGTCGCAGCTTGGGCGGTAACTCCGGCATTAACCGTAGCCTGGTCAGGTACTGCCGTAGCCTTTCCTTCGCCGCTTGCCGAGAAAAGATCGGTCTTGGTCGTGTTGACACTATTAATAGAAAACGGAATCGGCCCCGCCAATTTTGTATAAGCGAAGAGCACGATAAAGAAAAGAATAATTGCTGCCGGCCATGTTTGGTTCATATAGATATATTAGAGTTTTAATGATTTACTGTCAATACGATTTGTATTATATTCAGCTTATGGGAAAACTCATCAAGATCTTATCGTTTCTTTTCTTTCTCGTCACCTTTTTAATTTTGTCAAAATCCTTACTTTTAAATTTCTATCCCGATCTTAGTCAATACTATTTTGGGGCAAAAAGTATGAACCCCTATCTTAACGGCATAATTTATCCGCCTTTTTCAATTTTAATTTTCTCCTTATTGACTTACTTCCCATTTGTCTGGATTGAAAAAGTTTGGACGATTCTCTCATCTGTCTCTCTTTTTGCTTCAGTTTATCTAATCTTTAGGCTTTATAATAAAAAGATTTTTTCAATCCTAGGCTTTGTAGCTTTGGGTTTGGTTTGTTTATCTTTCCCGGTTAAGTTTACCTTAGGGATGGGACAAATAAATAACTTTATTCTTCTGATTTTTGTCTCGGCGCTTTATTTTCTCAACAAAGAAAGAAATCATCTGGCGTCGTTTTTCCTCTCGTTGTCTTTAGCGATAAAACTATTCCCCGTCTATTTACTGATTTATTTTTTCTTGGCGAAGAAATGGAAAATTATTTTGCTGCTGGTGATATTTCTAATAAGCCTTAGCTTAATCGCTATGGTTTTTGTCGGTTTGAAAATCAATTTATATTTTTACGAGAACTTTTTGCCTACACTTTTGTCCGGCTGGAAAACAGATTACTACAATCAATCTCTAACAGGGTTTATCGGTAGGAGTTTTCTGCAAAATATTTTCAGTCAAATAATCATTGGTTTTACTTCACTGATTTTTATTTTCGTTTCTATCCTTACGGTTTTTAAGTCTTTGAAAAATAAGGCACTGATGAATATGTGTTTTGGCTTATTGATTACGCTGAATGTAGTCGTCAATAATTTTTCTTGGCAACACCATTTTGTGTTTTTGATATTCCCATTTTTAGTAACGCTTTTCTACATCCTGAATTTGAAGAAGAGCTTAAAGCCGATCCTGATTATTTTTATTTCCTACGTTTTAATTTCATTCAACCTCAAAAACCCAAGCGACGTGCTCATTCTTTTACAATCACACATTTTTTACGGGACGGTTTTGCTGTGGTTTTTGGAAATTTATCTTATTTGGAGAGGTTCTCACAAGCTTCCACGAGGTTTTTCATTAGCATTGCGACATTAACCGGGCCTACCCCTCCGGGCGTTGGTGTATAAAAGGAAGCCAGAGATTCAATTTCTTTTTCGTCATAATCTCCCCGGGTTTTTCCTTCATCATCAGCCGATAAGCCGACGCCGATTAAAATTACTCCATTTTTTAAGGCAGGGGTTTCACAAGCTTCCCTCTTCCCTACTGCCAAAATGACAACGTCGGCATCTTTTAAAATCTCATTTTTATTTTCCGTTTTCGAATCGATAACTAAGGGTTCAACCATACTTCTTCGTAAGCTGCTGATGATTGGTTGTCCGGCAGTCTGACCTTTACCGACCACTACAACTTCTTGAGAAGAAAGCCATTTTTCGAAAGATTCCTCCACTTTCAGGTTTTTAAAAATCTCGTTCAGGATTTCAATAACTGCCGCTGCAACCGGAACGGTATAAACAGATTCTTTACCGAATCCGTCGACTTCTTTTACCGGCGATATTAATTCCACGAGTCTTTCGACATCAATTGCTTTCGGGGCGGGTCTTTGTAAAATCACTCCATGAACGTTTGGATCTTTATCCAAAGTTTTAATCAGTTCCCCTAATTTTTCGTTACTCACATTTTCGTCGAAGCGGAAAATCCGCGTCTTTGCACCAATTTCTTTGGCTTTTAATTCTTTCTGACGGACATAAATTGCCGATGATTTTTCGTCGCCAACTAAAATCACCGCTAAGGTTGGGGTTATTCCCTTTTGTTTCAATTTAGAGACGCGAGGCATCAAGCGATTAATTATCTGCGAGGCTATTAGACGACCGTCTACTTTCATATATTCATTATATCAGGAGCTACTTTTCGATGCAGGTAGCTGAGGCAACACGGTCGTTTTTATCCGAGAATCTCATCAGAATTACTCCTTGAGTTGCCCGGGAAAGTTTTGGAACGGAGTTAATTTCGAGTTTAACAATCTGACCTTTCTGCGAAGTGATAATTACTTCTTCGGAGTCTTGTGGAATAATCTGGGACATGACCACTTTACCGGTTTTTTCGGTTACTTCGGCGACTTTTACACCTTGTCCGCCCCTGCCTTGGATATGGAAATGATCAACAGACGTCCTCTTACCTAGCCCCTTTTCCATAATGGTCAAAACTTCGGATTTATCTCCTTTATGGATAACGTCCATCTGAATAACCCTGTCGTCTTTTGCGTCCTTCTTGATTAGGATCCCTCGTACTCCCATGGTATTTCTGCCCATGCTTCTTACCCCTCTTTCGGTAAAGCGGATTGATTTGCCGTTTCGGGTGACAAGCAAGATGTCATCGTTTCCGCTGGTTAATTTACTCCAGACCGATTCATCACCTTTTTCCAATTTTATCGCTAAGATTCCGCTTCTTCGGATATTTTCAAATTCCGACAAAGCGCTTTTTTTGACAGTCCCGTTTTTGGTCGTTAGGAAAACATACTTTGCTTCGCTTCCTTTAGTCTTGTAATTAACAAATGATTCGACTTTTTCGCCGGACTCGATGTTTAGCAAATTCACAACCGCAGTTCCCTTGCTGGTTCTTGAAGATTCGTTTATTTCATAAGCTTTAATCTGATAAACCTTTCCTTTGTTGGTAAAGAATAGTAAATTATCGTGTGTTTCCAGGTATTTAATATCGACAATCGTGTCTTCTTCCTTGGTAGTCATGCCGATAATTCCTTTGCCTCCCCTTTGCTGGGTTCTAAAGCTATTCAAGCTTTGTCTTTTGATATACCCCGTATCGGTCAGAGTTACGACAGTCGGTTCGTTAGGAATCAAATCTTCTTCGGAGAATTCGCCGACTTTGCTTTTGTAGACTTTGGTCCTTCTCTCATCGGAATACTTATCTTTGAGTTTTTTTAGCTCTTCGCCGATGACAACTAGAATTTTACTTGGGTGTGAAAGCAAATCCTCTAAGTAGTCAATGGTTTCTTTAACCATTTGATATTCTTCTTCGATTTTTTGCCTCTCCAAAGCCGCCAGTCTTCGAAGTTGCATGTCCAAAATTGCCGTTGCCTGAAGTTCGCTTAGCTTGAATCTGGACATTAAATTCTTTTTTGCGTCTTCCTGGTCTTTGGATTTTTTAATCGTTTCGATTACCGCGTCGATATTCTCAACCGCAATCTTTAAACCTTCTAAGATATGCAATCTGGCTTTGGCTTGTCTTAACTCAAATTCGCTTCTTCTTTTAACCACTAAGTACCTGTGTTTTAAGAATTCTTCAAGAATTGTTTTTAGGTTTAAAGTCTGTGGGGTGCCGTCAACCAAGGCGACGATGTTGGCCGGAAAACTGGTCTGTAGGGCCGTATGTTTGAAAAGATTATTCAGGACCTTTTTAGGAGAGCTGTCCCTTTTAAGCTCAACGACGATTCTAATCCCATGCCTATCCGACTCGTCTCTTAAATCCGAAATTCCCTCGATTTTTTTCTCCTTAGCCAGCTCGGCGATTCTGGCTACCAACAGCGCTTTATTAACCTGGTATGGAAGTTCGGTAATAATGATGGCGGATTTTCCCTGACCGATGTCTTCGATTTCGGCTTTACCCCTGATTAAAATTTTGCCCCGGCCGGTGGTATAAACGTTTTTAATTTCCGATGCGTCGTAAATCGCACCGGCGGTTGGAAAATCCGGACCCTTAATGTATTCCAAAAGCTCGTCCACAGTAACGTCAGACGTGATAGTAAATTTTGGTTCGGTGGTAATTTTGGCTTTTTTAATCAAATGCTCAACCGCATCAATGACCTCGCCTAAGTTATGTGGCGGGATTTTGGTTGCCATTCCGACCGCGATTCCTTCAGACCCCATGAGGAGTAGGTTTGGTAGTAAAGATGGTAAAAATACAGGTTCTTGTCTTGTGCTGTCAAAGTTTGGAGCGTAATCTACCGTTTCTTTCTCCATGTCCATCAGCATCTCGTCTGCTATCGCTGCCATTCTTGCTTCGGTATAACGCATGGCCGCCGGCGGATCGCCGTCCATCGAACCGAAGTTTCCCTGTCCGTCCACCAAGGGATAGCGCATCGAAAAATCTTGTGCCATCCTAACCAGGGAATCATAAATCGGGACATCTCCATGCGGATGATATTTTCCCATGACTTCTCCGACGACAGTTGCGGACTTTTTATATTTGGTAGCATGCGTTAAGCCCATTTCATGCATCGCAAAAAGAATTCTTCGGTGGACCGGTTTTAAGCCGTCTCTTACATCCGGAAGGGCGCGGGAGACAATAACCGACATCGCGTAATCTAAGTACGCGCGCTTCATTTCGAAAGTTATTTCTGTGTTCTGTAGTTTACCTATATCAGACATTGTTTAGTGATTAGTTATTAGCGCATAGCGTTTAGTTTATTGTTAACTATACGCTAATCTCTATACGCTATTTCCTAGATAAGGAAAGGTGCAATTAAAAGCGCAACGATATTCAAGACTTTAATCATGGGGTTAATAGCCGGTCCGGCCGTATCTTTGTATGGGTCACCAACAGTATCACCGGTTACCGCGGATTGGTGGGCGAAGCCGCCCTTGCCGCCGTAATTTCCTTCCTCGATATATTTTTTAGTGTTGTCCCAGGCTGCTCCGCCGGTAGTCATTGAAATTGCGACAAAAAGCCCGGTAATAATTGAGCCCATTAGAAGTCCACCTAAGGCTTTTGGCCCCAAAGTAAATCCGACGACAATCGGAGCCAAAACAGTAATGGCAGTAGGTAAAATCATTTCCTTAATGGCGGCTTTGGTGACAATGTCGACCGCTTTTCCATATTCCGGTTTTGCGGTTCCCGCCATCAGTCCTTTGATTTCTTTGAATTGTCTTCTGACTTCATCAACAATACTGACACTTGCTTTACCGACCGCTTCCATTGCCAAAGAGGCAAAAAGGTAAGGCAGTGCTCCTCCGATAAATAAGCCGACTAGGACAGCAGGATCGGATAAAGAGAAAGCGTCCATTTTAAGCTCTTGAGTATAGCTGGCAAACAAAACCAAAGCCGCGAGCCCGGCAGAACCAATTGCGTAAGCTTTGGTAACTGCTTTAGTGGTATTTCCCACCGCATCCAAAGGATCGGTTACGTCTCTGACTTTTTGGTCAAGTCCGGCCATTTCCGCAATCCCGCCGGCGTTATCGGTAATCGGACCGAAAGCATCAATCGCTACGACGATTCCGGCTAAGGATAGCATCGACATCGCCGCAACCGCCACTCCGTAAAGGCCGGCTAGCGAATAGGAGGTAAAGATCGCCGCGGCGATTAAAAGGATAGGTGCGGTAGTTGATTTCATCGAGACCGCGAGCCCGGCAATAATATTTGTACCGTGTCCGGTGGTTGAGGCTTTAGCAATAGTTCTAACGGGACCAAAATTTTTAGAAGTATAAAATTCGGTGATAATTACCAGTCCTAAAGTTACAATCAGTCCGATGATGGATGCGAAAAATAAATTCAAAGAAGAAATTGCTCCAAGTCCATTTGGGAAGAATCCAACTGTCAAAACATAAAATCCGAAAATAGCGACAACGGTTGCCGTAATCAGCCCTTGATAAAGAGCTTTCATTACCCCGCCCTTTCCGATAAGTCGGACAAACCAGGTGCCGATAATAGAAGCAACAATCGAAATGGCTCCGATTAACATCGGGTAGAATAAAACAGCCTGATTATTTGGGAAAGTTAAATGTCCTAAAATCATTGCCGCGACTGCGGTGATTACGTAGGTTTCAAATAAATCCGCTGCCATACCGGCGTCGTCTCCGACGTTATCCCCTACCAAATCGGCGATAACTCCCGGATTTCTCGGATCGTCTTCCGGAATTCCTTTTTCGATTTTTCCAACCATATCGGTTCCTACGTCTGCCGATTTCGTAAAGATTCCACCGCCAAGTCTGGCGAAAACCGAAATCAAGGAACCGCCGAATCCAAGCGCAATCAATGGTTGAAGATTTCCATTGGCAACTCTTTCTAAAACAAAGTAAAATCCGGAAATTGCCAAAAGAGCCAGTCCCGCAACCATTAGTCCCGTAACCGCTCCGCCTTGAAATGCCAGATTGAATGCCGGTCCCAAACCCTTTTTGGCGGCCTGAGCCGTTCGGATATTACTTCTGACCGCAATCGACATTCCGACAACACCGGAGATAGCAGAAAATACGGCGCCAACCATAAAACCGGCTGCGGTTATCGCGCCAAAAGCAAAATACAAAATTACTGCAATTACCAAACCGATCACCGATACAACGGCATACTGGCGCTTCATGTAGGCGGCTGCACCTTCGGCAATCGCGTCGGAGATTGCGTTCATTTTTGCGTCTCCTCTTTCATGAGATAAAACCCTAAAGCTTAAAAAGATTGCGTATGCGATAGAAGCGACTCCGGCGAGGAGTGAAATGATTAATTTATGCTGGAAAATCAAAGATAAATCCATAAAAGGACACGTGTCCGCCTATGGCGGAACCTAACTATTATACGTAAATTTTAGTATCATTTCAAGGGTAATTTTGATTGAAGATTACAGATTGTAGATTACAGAATACAGAGAAAATATTCATAAATCATAAATCATTAATCAGTAATCACGGAAATATTTTTCAAGACTGATTTGGGAGACTATGAGGTTTCGCCGTCGGTATTTTGTGGACCTCGTTCTGGATATCCAATTTGCCAAGCTGCGCCCCGTTCAGCGGTAAACACGGTTGGGATTAAATCATTTGCCGGCCTAGCGGCTTCCGCTGCAGCCTCTGGGTCCGAAGTTGCTAATCTATTTATTTCTGGAATAGTAGGCTCTTCGTGGGGATCATGTTCAATATCTGCGCCAGCTAATTCTAGGAGCGAGCCTCTTAATTGGCGCTGAGGAGTTTTTCGTCTTGGGAGAGCGCAGGTGTTTTCATAGCCTTCCTTAAGCCATCTCTGCAAAGGAGTGCGTCCGTCAGGTAGGATAATTTCCGGACGATCATCAATTCGTTCTGTCATGCTTGCAATATATTACTATAGTATATTTTTGTCAACGGGAGAAATGTGGCATTTCAAGACTGATTTGGGAAGATTAGCGTCCTCTTCTACGAGGATATGGTTTCAGTCCTAGGCACGCATCGGGATGGTATCTAGCCGCTTCTTCAGCTATCCATTGCTCCACAGTTGCTCTTTCTTCATCTGTCTCTGGTTTTCTTCCTACGACTAACGCCAATGCTCTTAGTCTTCTTTGTTCATCAGCTGTTGGCTCTGCGGGTGGGACTCTTGGTGAAAAAGCATATTTTCCTGCTGCTATTCTGTCTGCTTCGTCTAATGCCCTAGCTGCTCTCATTCCTTCGGGGTCATCGGAATTTGGCCTTATTGTCCTGTCATTTATCCCAGATAATCTATCTATGTCATGCTGTAATGCCGCCATTTGATCAGGGGTTAAATCCGCATGTTGAAACCCTTCTGGTAGAAATTCTCCGATCACGGGGTCAACTCCGGTTTGTTCTGCGGGCGGTCTTGATCCAAAACTAACTCTGCAAGCAGGTAGTATTGGCGGAGTTCCGCCGCCGCGCCCCTCTAATTTCCGAGACGTGTCCATAATAGAAAGACTATAATCCCAAGATTCTTTTTTGTCAACGGGGAAATAAGGCGCGCTATTTTAAGGTTGATTTGGAGCTTGTGGTGACTGCTGTTGCCTGATGGCTTCTAATCTCCCCTTAAGCCCATCAAGGTCTTCTCTTATTGCAGCTGCTAACGTTTCTTCTTCCGTAGTTCTTGGCCCCTTACCATCGCTATCCGGCATGCCTAGTATCCAGTCCACCAGTTCTATTCTTCTTAATATTGCCGACGCGGGCGCGTCATCTGGTAAGGGAATACCCATTGCAATATTCCTTTCCCTGACGCTTCGTGTGCCGTCTGAATTTTTGTATGGATCTTCAGTTTCAAAAGTTATTCTTGGTAAGCCTGTTTTGGCAAAGCCGTGAAAAACAAATGCTCCTTTGCCGTCGGTTGGAAACTCAGGTGGTTCGGATGGCATAGAATATGTACCATCTGGATTACGAACGGGCATACCCAAAATCGGTCTTTGCTCTTCCTGTACTCTTTCCCACCATAATGGACTTCGGTCGACTGTTGATTTTTTTGGTTCACTTTCGTTTCCACTTGCCATATTTGCAATATATTACTATAGTATTCTTTTGTCAACGGGGGAATGAACAACGGCATTTCAAGACGGATTTGGGAGATTAACGATGGTCGGCCAAGAGGCTAGTTCCTTGATTTAATCCGGTGGAGTCGCCGGCAATAGTTGGTGAATCTTGAAGACTTGATAACAATGATTCTCTAAGACCAACTTGGAATGCAGGATCGGGGGTTGATGCTCCCTCAATGGCAGCGCGCGCTTCTCTTCCTGCTTCTTTTAGTTTTTGCGCGAGAGCTCGCTCTTGTAGCTGTCTTAGTCTAGCGATAGCCCCTTGTGCCATAAAGCGTTTTGTATCCAATGCTTCTCTGCTGTCCATAATGCATGTAATATATTACTATAGCCCTCTTTTGTCAACAGGAAAAAGAACTTGTTCGAACAGGCTGGTCATTGCCGGCTGTGAAAGAAGTACCCGATCTTTGTATTTATTTGGTGAAACTTTAAAATTTCTCGTGACCGCATTTATTTCACTACCCATTGATACTAATTCTCTTGCCTTGCGCATTTTCTTTCGATCCATCTCCCTAATGCTTACATCAATTGTCGGTGGTTCTTCAATCCCCATGGATATTATGTACAATTGCATGTGAATAATGCTATTAGGATGGCCGCGTCTTGGAAAGAAGCAATGAATGTCCCATCCTTTGTGAACTATAGCCGCTTTAGTTGTTAATTTCAGCGCTACTAAATCTTCCTTTACACCTTTCATGACTGCGACCGCGTATTTTCTGGCCGCATTTAGCTCGGCAATTCTGGTTTTATATTCTGCGTCCGAAAGTATAGGACGTATCGGGGTTTGTGGGCCTAGCTCGTGCGTTGTCACGAGCCGATTGTAACACTAGGGGATGCATAAATCAATTTTGGTTTTCCTCTTGACGTTTTGCATATTTGCTACTATTATATTGCCCATGGTAGATGTTCCCCGCCCTGCCCCGGTAGACACAACAAGGATTAATTATTCCCTCGGATAGATTTGTGCAGCGCTCAACAGGTGCTTTAGCCGAAGTGTTGTGTGTAGACGGTAGAATAGCGGCCCTAGATAGAGTTGTTTTTCAACAGCCTGTCCGCGTGCAACGTAATGGCCATATGATTTTCAGCGAGCCGAGTAAAGCTTTTATCGTTACCGTAGAACAGCAAGGCACGCTGGTAGATGTGGCAGTGGTTGAAGGATTTAGCTTGGGAATAAACCATGAAAGACATCTGGCGATAGGAATAGCGCCTGTTAGTAGAGATGTTTCCACAGAACCCTTAGACGTTGAGTTAGACAGGAATCGTTTGGCGACAATTGTTAACGCTAGGCATTCGATAGATATTTACACAACCCACGCAGCATTAATGGTGGATTTTGCTGAAAGGTTCTCCTTCCAAGATACTCCGGTGTTAAGAAGAATACACAATGGTCATCCGTTAACAGAAAGAGATTTGAGTGAGGTAATTGATTTAATAGGGAATATTTTAGGAATCAATCTTAATCCTCAGTCTCAAGTAGTATCTGAGTCTTTATCACAAGAAGCTCCCGCCGGAAGTTAAATATTCAGTTGTTTTCCAGACTTCGCCACAAATACCAGCAGGCGTAACTTCGGTTTGGTTTCCAAGTCTCACTAAGTTTTAAAATCTTTTTTTCATTGGTAATTCCATATAAATTTTTTATTGCCCGTTTTATCCCCGCGTCTCCCAAGGAGAAAACATCAGTCCTTTTAAGAGTAAAAATTAGAATCATTTCTGCGGTCCACTTCCCTACTCCCTTGATGCTGGTTAGTGTTTCGATAACCTCCTCGTCGGACATCTTTTTAATTTGCTCGGCTGCAATCTGCTTTTCCTTGAACGCTTTAGCAATGCCTTTAATGTAGCTGGCCTTTGCATAGCTCATGCCGGCACCCCTTAATTTCCCGACGTTAATTTTTAGAATTTGTTCGGGGGTTGGAAAAGTTTTGGGGCTAAATAGTTTAAGAAACCTTTTATATATAGTATCGGCGGCCTTGCCGGAAAGTTGTTGAGAAACGATCGCTTCAACCAACTCTTCCATCAACTTTTCGCTTCTATCTTCGAAGTTATGAGGCCCGTAGACTTTATAGAGTTTGTTAAGAACAGGATCTTCAAACATTATATATCCAGAGTCGCATGTTTGGCGTTTGATTGAATAAAGTGTTTTCTTGGTGGGACTTCGTCACCCATCAGCATGGTAAAGGTCGCATCGGCTTCTTCGGCGTCGTCGATTGCGACTTGTTTTAGCATTCGGTTAGCGGGATTCATAGTAGTTTCCCACAATTGTTCCGGATTCATTTCTCCTAAACCTTTATAGCGTTGAATAGAAACGCCTACCCTTCCCCCGCTAAGCTCTTTGACTGCCGCATCTTTTTCCTCATCCGTAAAAGCATACTTTGTGTCCTTGCCGGCGGAAATCTTAAAAAGCGGCGGCATGGCAATATACAAGTAGCCTTGCTTAATGACTTCCGGCATGTGTCTAAAGAAAAATGTCAGAATCAAAGTTTCGATGTGTTCTCCGTCGACGTCGGCATCGGTCATGATAATAAC
>Ga0105105_10000176_pt1 | contig 29926 bp, 18 predicted proteins | sample PPLLaktember2015_4_FD_79108 | JGI IMG/M metagenome (GOLD analysis project Ga0105105, IMG submission 79108) | Freshwater sediment microbial communities from Prairie Pothole Lake near Jamestown, North Dakota, USA - PPLs Lake P8 Core (1) Depth... | ecosystem: Environmental > Aquatic > Freshwater >...
AATGATGGACTCGGCCCAAATGGTACAGATAAAGATCCACTTCATTCAGCTTGGAATGGGTTTTTTGGTAAAACACCCAAGGCTGATCAGGAAAGCTTTGTCGTTTATGATGATAATTTTTATGATGCATGGAATTATTATCCGGATAGCAGAGATGAGTCAAGACGCGGTCTTGGGATGCGTGTTGAGCAGAGAGGATTTCAGTGGGCAAATCCGCAGGCAGGTTTGGTTATCTTCTTCCACTATGATATTACTAATGAAAGCACTACTAACTATGATGATAATATATTATTTGGGTTGTACATGGATTCCGGTGTTGGTGGTTCAGGAATAGGAGTTGATGGAGTTTATGAATCAGATGATGATAACGCATATTTTGATAGTACGGCATTAAACTTAGTTTATACCTGGGATAAAAATGGGAATGGATTTGTTGGTAAAACAGGTTACCTGGGTTATTCATATTTGGAAACACCTGGCAATTCAATAGATGGTATTGATAACGATAAAGATGGAATTATAGATGAGAGAAGAGACAGTGGTCCGGGGCAACAGATAATTGGACAGGAAGCAATCATAAATTATGTTACTCTCAATTACGATATAACAAAGTTTGAATCTTTTTATGGTCCGATTGAAAATATGCCTGCTTATATCGCTGAAGTTTGGTGGACTGGTGATGAAGATATGGATTGGGTTGCTGAATATTATGATACTGGAGGTGATGGAATTTTTGGTACAAATGATTCTGGAGAAGGTGATGGAAAACCTACCGAACAGGAAGAAAACTTTGATAAAGTTGACATTGACGAGTCTGACCAAATCGGGTTAACGGGATTTAAATTTAATAGAATAAGAGCAGGGGCAAGTAATCCAAGTGCACCTGTTGATGGAATTCTCTTTTATGATGATCCAAATTCCTGGCCCAGTAGATTGTACAACTTATTTTCTAACCCCCAGACAGCATTTGAAGATGATCCTTTGGTTCTAGATTTTAACATTGGTTTTTTATTTGCTTCTGGTCCTTTTTATCTGGGTTCAGGAAACCGAGAGCGGTTTAGTTTGGCATTAGGTTATGGTGCAAATCTTACAGAACTAAAAGTAACAACCAAAATTGTTCAACAAATTTATAAAGCAAATTACCAGTTTGCAGTTCCACCTCCAATACCAACGGTTAACGCATTTTCTGGCGACGGTTTTGTGACTATAAATTGGAATAATGCTGGTGAACAAGCTTATGACCCAATTACTCATAATAACGATTTTGAAGGTTATAGAGTTTATCGAAGTACTGATCCATCTTTTCTAGATCCTCGGGTTATTTATACTGGAACCGGAAGCAGACCATTCGGACTCAAACCACTTGCCCAATTTGATTTAGTAAATAATATTCAAGGTTATTCCACAACTACGGTTGATGGTATTGCTTATTATCTTGGTGATGATACCGGAATTAAACATACATTTAAAGATACCAGCGTGGTAAATGGGCAACGTTACTATTATGCAGTTGTTTCCTATGATAGGGGTGTTGATTCATCACAAATATATCCTTCAGAAAATGCAATTTCGATAAGTCAAACTTTACGTGGTGGAACTATTCTTGCCTCGAATACCGTAGAGGTTACACCAAACCCACCAGCATTAGGGTATCAAAATGCAGAGGTTTTTAATCTTGTTCAAAGTGAAGGTAGGGGAAGTGGTACTGTCAATTTGTCTATTCTTAACTCCGAACTTGTTCCAGAAAATCATACGTTTTCAATAAGGTTTGATAATCCCAAAGATAGTGTACGAGCGCAATCATATTATTTGGTTGATGAGACGATGGCTGATACTTTATTTGAACTAGGTGTAGATCTATCAGGAGAAGGTTCAGGACCCATTGGTGCAGGAATAATACCAATAATATTTACTCCAGAAGTTACAGAAATTGATAGTGAAAATACAAAATTGATTACGGTCAGTGGAACCAATATACCTTTAAATATTAGATATGCACCGACTTTTCCAATAGGCTTAAAGCGAATAGGATTTCCTGAAAACATTGATATTATATTTAGCAATCAAATTATTGATACTTCATTAGCGGCTGCTGGAGTACCCGCTAGATTTGTTAGGTTTACTGTAATTGCAAAAACTGATTCCGGCGATCAAAAACTAAAATTTAGATTCTATGATAATAACAGTGCAGGATCAGGAACAATTGATTCGAAAGAAGATTATATTGAAATTCTAACTGCAAATTTTGAAACACCAACTCAAAGAAGATCTACTTGGCGATTAACCGTTACAGATTCAATTGGGACTGATGGAAGTCCAATTGCTGCTCCAACATTAGGTGATAAATATGAATTGAGATTAATCTTCCCATATTCAAGTCAGGATAAATTTACATTCATAACAAAAGCACAATACTTAGATCCTAATCTAGCCAAACAGCAATTTGAAGTTGATCCTTATGTTGTTCCAAATCCTTATGTGGGGGCAGCCAGTTTTGAACCACAACGCTTTGGTGTTTCCGGTAGAGGTGAACGAAAAATTGAATTCAGGAATCTACCTGCAAATTGTAAGATCAGAATTTATACTGTAACCGGTGAGTTTGTTCAAAGTTTACAGCACGATGGAAATATTAACGAAGGAGTTGTGGTGTGGGATTTACGTAATTCTAGTAATCTGGAAATTGCACCCGGACTTTATATCTATCATGTTGATGGACTGGGTGTGGGTACTTTCATTGGCAAATTTGCAATAATTAAATGATGAAGGTAGAACAATGAAAAAATTATTAATACATATTACTAAAGTTGCTTCAGCCTGCTTAATCATTATATTGTTATTTGCTGACAATATCTATGCACAAAATAAAACTGGTACAACTATCGGACAATTTCTAAAAATTGAGCCGAGTTCCAGAATTGTTGGATTAGGTAATGCCGGGGCATCTCTTTCGGGAGAAATCTCAAACGTCTTTTATAATCCAGCAAGTTTAGGAAGATTACAAGGAACTGATATCCAATTTACATTTAACAAATGGCTTGCTGATATCACTTATAATTATATGGCTGCAGGAATTAATGTTGAAGGTGTTGGAACTTTTGCATTAGTAGGAACTTTACTTAATTCTGGTGAAATGGATGTTAGAACAGTTGAAAATCCATTGGGAACCGGCGAGCGGTTTACGGTTAACAATCTTGCTCTTGGATTAGGATATGGTTTGATGTTAACTGACAGAGTTTCTGTTGGTTTACAAGTCAATTTTATAAATGAATCTATCTGGCACAGCTCATTAAGCACATTCGGATTAAACTTTGGAGTTCAATACGAAGTTGTCGAAGGTGGATTAACTCTCGGGGCAAGCGTATCAAACTTTGGAACAAGTGCAGCTTATGATGGAAGAGATCTTTATCTGGATTATGATTTTGATCCTGATAAATATGGTGATAACGATAAACTTCCTGCAGAACTAAGAACCGATAACTTTAATTTGCCTACTATATTCAGGGCAGGACTTTCATACAAGTTTGATTTTGGAGAGGATTATAAATTACTCGTAGCTGCAGATGCGGTTCATCCAAATGATAATGATCAGTATTTAAATCTTGGCGCTGAATTTAATTTGCTGCAGATAATTGCAATTCGTGCTGGTTACAGAAACTTGTTTATGCCGGATGCTGAAGGAGGATTGGTTCTCGGCGGCGGTGTTCAAACCAACTTTAATGAAACAAATAACATCCGATTCGATTATGTGTATGCTGATTACGGCAGATTAGCTGAAACGCATCGAATAACTTTAAGTGTTGGATTTAGATAGAATAAATGGAGCGGTATATGAATCGATACTTTGATACTAAGGCAATCAATACAATTCTCTTTGTTGTGTTTGTGTTTGTTGGATGTAAGGCTCAGCAGGATAATGTTGTCTTTAAATCAAATGGAAAAGTTGACTATCCTCTCTCAAATAGTGATGAAAAACTTTTAGATTCAATTCAATACCGTTCCTTTCTTTATTTTATAAATGAGTCTGATCATAAAACTGGATTAGTGAAAGATAGAAGCGCAAGCTGGGCACCGGCAAGTATTGCCGCAATTGGATTTGCTCTTCCATCCTATGCTGTTGGTGTTGAGAGAAAATGGATATCTCGTGATGAGGCCGCAAAGATTACTCTTATCACTCTAGTTTTCTTTTTAAACTCAGTTCAAAGTACTGATACAAATGCAACCGGCTATAAAGGATTTTATTATCATTTTTTAAGAATAAACTCGGGTACGCGTGAATGGAATTGTGAACTTTCTACGGTGGATACAGGTTTGCTGATGATGGGGATTATCTTTGCCAGAAATTATTATAATCTTGATAACGAAACAGAAAATAAAATTAGATCACATGCAGAAAAGTTATTAGAGAGACTCGACTGGGATTTTTTTGAAATGCCTCCTAATAGTAAATATGCAAATTCAATTTCTATGGGATGGGACCCCAAAGATGGTATGCATCAAATGGGTTGGGCTGGCTATAATGAAGCATTATTCTTATACATACTTGCTGCAGGAAGTGGAATGGAAAATGTTGATGCAGCTTACAATTCATGGTTAGCTTCGTATGATTGGAGAACTCCATATCCAAATCTGTCGCATGTAGCATTTCCTCCATTGTTCGGTCATCAATTCTCACAGACATTTATAGATTTCCGTGGTTTAGTTGATAAATACATGAAAGAAAAGGGAATCGATTATTTTGAAAATTCACGACGGGCTACATTAGTTCAAAGGCGATATGCAATCGATAATCCTTATAATTGGGCTGGGTATGATTCTTTGTGCTGGGGAATTTCTGCCAGCGATGGCCCAACCGAGAAATATAATTTTGATGACAAGAAGTTCTTAGGGTATGCAGGTAGAGGAACCAGTGGACCTGATCTTAATTATTTTGATGACGGAACAATTGCACCTTATGCAGCAATATCATCTATAGTGTTTGCACCAGAAATTGTTTTACCAACAATTAATAACTTCAATGAAAAATATGCTGATAAATTATGGGGACCCTATGGTTATTTGGATTCATTCAATCCAACACTAAATTGGTTTAATAAAGAATATATCGGTATCGATCAGGGTCCATTACTTTTAATGATTGAAAATTTTAGATCGGGCCTAGTCTGGAATTACGTAATGAAAGATTCAGTTATTCAAAGAGGTTTAATGCGATTAGGTTTTGAAAATTTGGAATGAGTTAAGATTATGCGGCACAAGTCAAGTGAGTGTCATTTCAACCGAAGGGAGAAATCTTTTATGCTGTATAGTACAAAGATTTCTCAGTCGAAAACTCCTTCGAAATGACCTGAAAAAGTTATGCAACTAGCCCTTAAGTTACTGTATACAAACAATTTTCATTTTATTGTCATTCCCACGCAAGTGGAAATCCATTTTTTCGTTTCAAACCCTGGATTCCTGCCTGCTGGCATAGGCAGGTTTTCACGGAAATGACAACTTTATAATTATGATTACGAATTAAACTTTTACTTCAATGAAACTTCAAAAAATATTTCTACTTTCTACAACGTTTTTAATTCTTATAATTCAATTGTCTTTTGCGCAAATAAAAACACTTGATGATTTTGAAAACAGCAATGGTTGGAAAGAATTTATAGCAGATGGTGTTGCACTTAGTATATCATCAGATGCTGGAATAAATGGAAATGCAATTAGATTTGATTATGACTTCATTAAAGGCACGGGATACGGCGGAATACAAAAATTCTTTCCGATTGATTTACCTGAGAACTTTGAGTTCACTTTTAACGTAAAAGCAGAATCACCATCAAACAATTTTGAGATAAAATTTATTGACAGCACCGGAAACAATGTTTGGTGGGTTAACAACCGTAATTATGATTTTCCTAAAGAATGGAAAAAAATTCGAATTAAAAAAAGACACATTAACTTTGCGTGGGGACCAACTAGCGACCAATCTTTAAAACGAATAGATAGAATAGAGTTTACAATTGCTTCTCACGTGGGCGGAAAGGGAACCATCTGGATTGACGATCTGAAATTTGAACCGCTATTACCGGAAACAAATATTTATCCTAACCCACTAGTAACTGCAAAGTCACAATCTTTTGCTTTGATACCAAACAATATTATTGATAACTCAGATGAAACTTACTGGAAAAGTGTCGGTATTATTAGTCAATCAATTACAATTGATTTTAAAACTCGAAGGGAATTCGGCGGACTAAAAATTGATTGGTTAAAAAATTATCATGCAAAGTCGTTTGATATTTATCTATCAGAAAATGGAAAAGCCTGGGAAAAAGTTTACTCTGTTTCTTCAAACAGTAGTGATGTAAGCTTTATTAAGCTTTCCGAAGTTGAAGCAAGACTTTTACGACTAAATCTAATGGAAAGTAATTCGAAAGAAAGCTTCGGGATTAGTGAAATAAAATTTCTGGATATTAAAAATTCTCTAACACTAAATGATTTCCACCTCTATACAGCCAAGAATTCACCTAAAGGAAATTACCCAAGATATTTTTCGGAAGAAGCTTCTTTCTGGACAGTTATCGGTGTTAACAACGATGTGAAAGAAGCGATGATTAATACAGATGGAATGGTTGAGGTTGATAAATCAGCTTTTTCGATTGAACCAATGCTGCAGATTGGAAATGATTTTTATAATTGGGAAAATGTTTTCTCAACTCAATCACTAGAAAATAAATATCTTCCAATACCAAAAGTTAATTGGAATTGCAGTGATTTGAATCTTGAGGTTGCGGCTTTTGCAAATGGTGAAGCAAATATTAATTCTACACTTTATCTTAAATATAAGCTCTCTAATAATTCCGAATTACAAAAAGAAGGCAAGTTATTTTTGTTAATTCGCCCTTATCAGGTTAACCCCTATTATCAATGGTTAAACGATCCAGGTGGAGTTGGTAAAATAAATTCTTTGTGTGAAAAAGACGGCAAGATTTATGCAAGCGATGATAAAGTTTTAATTCCATTAGAAAAATATGATTCGTTTGGTGCTATCACTTTTGATGAAGGAAATAATGTTGAACTAATTAAAGCGAAAGTATCTCTTAAGAACAAATCAGTTGTAGATGATAATAAACTTGCAAGCGGAGTTTTAGAATATAATTTTAATTTTAAACCTGGTGAAGAAAAAATTATTTATTTGGCAGTACCTTTTTATGGTGAAGAGCCGATTAAAGAAAATCTTACAGAAGAAATTGTTGAGAAAAAATTAAACGAAACAATCGAATTCTGGAAAGCGAAAGTAAATCATATTAAATTTAAGCTTCCTGAATCTGCGGATAGAATTGTAAATACTTATAAATCAAATCTTGCGTATATATTAATTAATAGAGATAATGTTGGAATCCAACCTGGCTCACGTTCTTATGAAAGAAGCTGGATTAGAGATGGTTCATTAACTTCATCAGCATTACTAAAAGCCGGAATTGTAAAAGAAGTTAAAGACTATATTGATTGGTACACATCACATCAATATGAAAATGGTAAAGTGCCATGCGTTGTTGATAAAAGAGGTCCTGATCCAACTCCTGAAAATGATAGCCACGGTGAAATGATTTATTTAATTCGTGAATATTTTAATTTTACAAAAGATACCACTTTCTTAAGATCAAAAAATGAAAACGTAAAAAAGGCTGTTGAGTATATTGAATCTTTAATCGCTGAAAGATCAACTGATCACTTTAAAAATGGGAATGATAGTGTTAGAGCATATTATGGTTTAGTAACTGAATCGATAAGTCATGAAGGTTATTCAGCAAAACCAATGCACTCTTATTGGGATAATTTTTTTACGATGAAAGGATTAAAAGACGCAGCAGCGATTCAAAAAATTCTTGGTGAAAAAGAATCTTATGAGAAAATAAAAAAAGTAAGAGATACTTTTAAAGCAAATCTCTACAACTCAATAAAGCTTGCAATGAAAACAAGAAAGATAAATTATATTCCCGGCTGCGTTGAGCTAGGTGATTTTGATGCAACATCTACAACTATTGCTCTTACACCTTGCAATGAATTTAATAATCTTCCAAAACCAGAAGTTTATAATACGTTTGATAAGTACTTTGAGTTCTTTGCAAAAAGACGAGATGATAAAATAGAATGGATAAATTACACTCCGTATGAAAACAGATTGATTGGTTCGTTCATATTATTAGATCAGCCTGAACGCGCGCATCAATTAATAGAATTCTTTTTAGATGATCAAAAACCTCATAAGTGGAATCATTGGGCCGAAGTTGTTTGGAAAGATGATAAAACTCCTTTGTTTATTGGCGATATGCCGCATACATGGGTTGGATCTGATTTCTTAAATGCAATTCGTTCAATGTTTGTTTATGAAAATGAATATGATGAATCATTAGTGTTAGCCTCAGCCTTATATCACGATTGGATAGATTCACCAGGTGGAATGTCAATCGAAAATCTTCCTACTTATTATGGCGAAATTTCTTATTCAATCAAAAAAGAAAATGACAAATATATTTTCACAATTTATGGTGATGTTGATCTTCCGAAAAATGGTATTAAGATTAAAAATTTTAATAAATCAACTTTACCTGTTAAAGTAACTGTTAATGGAAAGAAAATAAATTCATTCGCAAAAAACGAAATTGATGTAAAAGAATTTCCTGCAATCGTTGTAATTGATTATGGAAAGTAACTGAGTCTAAGGTGTTTATTTTATTTAATAATAATCAGTAGAACCCGGATAAAATAAAATGAGTTTTAGCGCATCTAAAGGATACTTTGTAAAGAACGGTAAACCGATTTTTGTAATCTCGGGAGAGATACATTACTTCAGGCTTGACCCTAAACTATGGGAGAAACATTTAAAATTACTTAAAGACTCCGGTGCAAACACTACATCAACTTATATTCCCTGGGATTGGCACGAGTACGAGGAAAATAAATTTGATTTTACGGGTTTAACAAATCCTGCTAGAAATCTTATTAAGTACATTAAGCTGTGCAAAAAAGTTGGATTAGATTTAATCGTAAAACCGGGCCCATATATTCTTGCCGAATATGAACATCACGGTTTACCTATATGGTTGATAAATAAAATCAGTAAAAATGCGCACGCTTTGGATGAGAAAGAAAATATAATTGATTCTGATTTAATGTCTTATATGTCTGATGAATATCTGAATTATTCTTTCCTCTGGTACGATAAAATTATGCCGATTATTGCAGAGCATCAGGAAAGTAACGCCGGACCGATTATAATGATGCAGGTTTGTAATGAAGTTGGTGTATTTCAATGGCTTTACGGTAAGATTGACTACAATCCTTCTGTTATAAAATTACACAAAGAATTTTTAGTTAATAAGTATTTATCAATTGAAAACTTGAATAAAACTTATGGTACTAATTATTCTTCATTTGAAAGCATAGCTGCGCCGATTGATAAGATTGAAACTAAACAGGACTATTGTGCCTATTATGATTTCCACCTATTCTATCGGCATTATTACTCCTTGTACCTGGATGTATTAATTAAAAAGATTAAAAAATTTGATATCAAAATTCAACTCACACATAACATTCCGGGCTGGATATATGGAAATGCTGCTGAACTGCCAATGCTTATCAGTACATATGAAGAAATAATGAAAACACGTGATGATATTGTTTTTGGTTTAGATCATATCCCGGAGTTTGTTTCTTTTAGAAATGCACATTCAGATTTTGCGTGCAATAAAATATTAGAAGCTTTGCAGCCTCACGCTCCTGTTTGGGCTGCGGAGCTTCAGGCAGGAACTCGGGAGCATCAAGTTAAAAGTGATGCAAATGATTTGGAAACATTTTATTATACATCGCTTGCACATGGTATGAAAAGTTTTAACTATTATATGTTTTCTCAAGGAACAAATCCTAAAGGTAAGGGGTTTTATGGTAAAACATTTTATTATCAAACCCCATTAGAAGTAAGTTCAAAGAAGACTGACTTGTACAAATCAATTAAAAAAGTTAATTCATTTATCAATGAAGAAAAAGAAAATCTTATAGAGAGCAAAACCAAATCTGACATCTGTGTTGGTTTGTACAAACCATATTTTTATACAGAACTTACTACCTCACAAATGCTTAAAGAAAAGAGACTTGATATTGATAAACTTGGTTTGCAGTATGATCCTCGTTTTATTCGTGAAGAGATTTTCTTTAACGGATTATTGCGTGGACTTCAAACATTAAACTTTAATTATGAAATAAAAGATTTAGAAAACGTTTCGCTTGAATCTCTATTGCAATATAAACAGTTGTGGGTTGTCACTACTGAATTTATGGATAGCGTCGCACAACAATTATTATCAGATTTTGTTAAGGTTGGCGGACATTTAATTATTTATCCCGTTATTCCAACTCTTGATTTGTATCTTAATCCTTGTACAATATTAAGAGATGAAGTAAAAATTGAATTTTCCAAATCTGTAAGCCCAAATAAAGTTAACGCTTTTGGTATTGAAGATTTATTTACAATATTCAAAAACAAACAAATATTTACAGACAATAATACTGATGTTGTTGCCATAACAGAATCAGATGATGTTTGCGGGATAAGAAAAAAAATTGGGAAAGGTAATATTACAGCGCTTGGTTTTGCTTTTGGATATACCAGTGATGAACATTTACATTTGATTGAAAAAATTGTTTTACTCGATAAAATAAAAAGACAAGTAAAAGTTTCAGATCCGGATATTCAATTTGTTTTACGAAAAGGAAAAAAGCATTCTTATATTTTTTTAATGAATTATAATAATCAGTATAAAGTACTTAAAGTAAATTCTAAAAATGTAACTTTAAAGCCTTTTTCATATAGGATCATTAAGTCAAAACGATAATATATTTATAAATAATTTATGTAAAGGAAATATGATGATAAGAAAATGTATTTATTTAATGTTTATGTCAGTTGTTGTAAATCTTTCACCATTTATTTTCGGACAGGATTTAACTCCACCGGTATCACCCCAAAATGTTCAAGGTTTCAGATATGAAAAACATTTAGAGGTTGATTGGTTCGAAAACTCAGAAACAGATCTATATGGATATAAAATATACAAAAGCACGGGTGGGACATTTACTTTTTATTTGAATGTTCCTAAAGCTCAAAGTTTTTTATATCTATACATCGGTTCAGCAACATTAACTTACTATTTCAAAGTCAGCGCCTATGATTCTAGTGGAAATGAATCACCGCTAAGCGACAGCGTTGAATGTGTTCATCATTTGATGTCAGACGAAGAATTTTTAGATATGACACAACGGGCAACTTTTAGATACTTTTATGATTATGCGCATCCAGTTTCAGGATTATCGCGGGAAAGATTAGGTTCTGGTGAAACCGTTACAAGCGGTGGTTCCGGTTTTGGTGTGATGGCTTTACTTGTTGGCATTGAAAGAGGATATATCAGTCGTGAGCAAGGTGTTACTAGAATGTTAAAGATTGCTAACTTTTTACAAAATACTGCCACTAAATTTCACGGTGCATTTTCACACTGGTTAAACGGAACTACAGGTGCTGTTCAACCATTTAGTCAATATGATAACGGTGGAGATTTAGTTGAAACAGCCTATCTTATTCAAGGATTACTTACAGCAAGACAATACTTTAATCAATCAAATGCAAACGAAGAACAAATTAGAAACTTAATAACACAAATATGGCAAGGGGTTGAATGGAATTGGTACAGAAGATATCCAGCCAGTAACTTTCTTTACTGGCACTGGTCACCTAATTATGGTTGGCAAATGAATATGACAGTTAGAGGTCCAAATGAAGCAATGATTGTTTATTTACTTGCAATAGCATCAACAACACACGGTGTACCGGCAAGTTTGTTTCATAATGGTTGGGCAAGTTCATCGTACTATTTTAATGGAGGAACCTTTTATGGATATCCGATTTGGGTTGGATGGGATTACGGCGGACCCCTATTTTTTCAACATTATTCATTTCTTGGTTTTGATCCACGTGAAAAGAAAGATGTTTATTGTAATTATTTTAACAATGCTAAAAATATAACTTTAATACACAAAGCATATTGCACTGCTAATCCTAAAGGTTATACTGGATATGGAGAAAATTGTTGGGGTTTAACTGCTAGTGATGATCCAAACGGTTATAGAGTTCATGAACCAACATTCAATGGTGATAACGGAACAATTTCTCCAACTGCAGCAATTTCTTCAATCGTTTATACTCCTCAGGAATCAATTGATTTTATTAAACATATTTATAGAACTTATGAATCAAATGTTTGGGGTGAGTATGGGTTTAAAGATGCTTTCAATCCAACACAAAACTGGTATGCAAATAGTTATCTTGCTATCGATCAGGGACCGATAATTGTTATGATTGAAAACTATAGAAGCGGATTGCTGTGGGAAAAGTTTATGGCGAATCCGGAAATTCAACCAATGCTTGATTCAATTGGATTTGTTCCTGATTCCATAACAAGTGTTGGTGATGAAGTTAACACTGCTGATGACTTTGAATTGCTGGGTAACTATCCCAATCCATTTAATCCTTCAACAACTATCGCTTTTAATCTTGCAGAAAATGAAAATGTTTCTATTGAAATTTTCAATCATCTTGGGGAAAAAATTAGAAACTTAGTTAATAGAGAGTTTTCTTCCGGTGAAAACAAAATTGTTTGGAATGGTTTAAGTGATGAAAGCAAAAATGTTAGTTCCGGAATCTATCTCTATAAAATTAGTACTACCCAAAATACTCTTTACGGTAAAATGATTTTACAGAAATAGAAAATGAATGTTTTAAATAAAATTGTGTTTTCTGTTCTGTTTGTAACGTTTTTATTTTTATGTTCTTGTTCAAGTAAAAATGATTCAGGTAGTACAATTAAGTTTTGGGCAATGGGTGCAGAAGCTGAATACGTTACTAAACTTGTTCCTGAGTTTGAAAAACAAAATCCTGGAATAAAGGTAAAAGTGCAACAAGTACCGTGGACAGCGGCGCAGGAAAAATTAGTGACTGCTTTTGCAAGTGACAACACTCCTGATGCTTGTCAACTTGGTAATACGTGGGTTCCACAATTTGCAGCCTTAAACGCAATCATTCCACTCGATGTATTTATTAAAACATCAAACCAGATAAACAAAGAAAAATATTTTACCGGTATTTGGGAAACAAATGTGCTTGATAATAAAACATATGGAATTCCATGGTATATGGATACAAGACTAATGTTTTACAGAAAAGATTTTTTTGAAAAAGCTGGCTATAAAAATCCACCCCAAACCTGGGGAGAACTTTTAGATTTATCAAAAAAAATAAAAGCAATGTATCCAAAGGAAGAAAAGTATGCAATCTATCTTCCAACAAATGAGTGGGCGCCTTTTGTAATGTTCGGAATGGAGGCAGGATCATCTCTATTAAAGGATGATAATACGCGTGGCAATTTTAGTGGTAAAGAGTTTAAAGAAGCATTCAAATATTCAATCGACTTCCACAAATTAAATCTTGCGCCAATTGGTTTTTCACAAGTAACAAATCAGTATCAGGCTTTTGCCGAAGAATATTTTTCAATATATATCTCAGGTCCTTGGAATATTCCTGAATTTAAAAAAAGAATGACGGGAAATCTTTCTGACAAGTGGATGACTGCTCCTATGCCGGGTTATGCAAATGATTATCCCGGAGTTTCATTGGCAGGCGGATCAAGTTTGGTGATATTTAAAGATTCTAAATACAAAAAAGAAGTATGGAAGTTTTTCGAATATCTTTCTCAAGCACATACACAGATAGAGTTTTATAAACTTCTTAATAATCTTCCTTCAGTAAAAGAAGCCTGGGATAATCCAATTTTTAGAGATGATCCATATATGCAGGCATTTTATTTGCAGTTTACAAATGTTAGAGCAACTCCCAAAATTCCTGAATGGGAACAGATTGCTTTTGCAAAAGTTCAGCAATACGCGGAACTGGCTGCAAGAAATGTTATGAGTGTTGATGAAGCCTTGAAAAGTTTGGATAAAGATGTCGATAGAATTTTAGAAAAGAGAAGATGGATTGTCGAAGAAAAGAAAAAGAATAATTAACCTATGAAATATAAAAACACTATAAATGCTGCTTACTTTTTTCTGGCTCCGGCATTAAGTGCTATTTTTATTTTTTTCTTTTTGCCAGTTATTGCTGCATTTATAATGAGCTTTACAGATTTTGATATTTATGCTCTTGGCGATTTAAGCACAGTAAGATTTATCGGCATTAATAATTATTTAAAATTATTCGATGATCCGCTTTTTTATACAGCATTGCAAAACACTTTTTACTTTGTGATTTTGGCAGGCCCACTTTCGATTGCTGTTTCACTTGGTGCAGCTTTACTTCTTAGTTCTAAGCTAGTAAAGTATAAAGCTATTTTCAGATTAAGTTATTTTATCCCTGTTGTAACTACATTAGTTGCGGTTGCTATTGTATGGCGATTTATCTACCATCCCAAATTTGGAATAGTAAATTATATCTTGAGTTTAGTTGGAATCGCTCCAATTGATTGGCTTGGAAATACAGCTACAGCTATGCCAGCAATTGTATTTATGTCTGTATGGAAAAGTTTTGGATACAACATGATAATATTTATTGCTGGATTACAAAACATTCCTGAAGATTTATATGAAGCTGCATCCATTGAAGGTGCAAGCGGATGGCAGAAATTTAAATCAATTACAATTCCTATGCTGGCACCAACAACCATTTTTATTTCTTTAATCACTATGATTGGCTATTTCCAATTTTTTGCTGAGCCATATATTATGACACAGGGCGGACCATTAAATAGTACCTTAAGCATTGTTCAATATATGTATCAGGAAGGCTTTAAATGGTGGAATATGGGATATTCAGCTTCCATCGCTTTTGTATTTTTCTTTATAATTCTTCTTGGAACAATTATTCAACTTAAAATTCAAAAGAGCACCGAATGATTAAAAAATATTTGTTGTATGCCTTTTTGAGTGTTACCTCAATTATTACTCTCATCCCCTTTATTTGGATGCTTGGCGCCTCTTTTATGTTTGATGGAAAGGCAAGTGTTTTTCCGCCTATATTTTTGCCTGATCCATTTACCTTTACGCAATATCAAATTCTTTTTGAAAGATTAAATGTATGGAGAAACTTCTTTAACAGCTTGCTGCTCTCATCAATGGTAACGCTGCTGTATATAACTTTTACTTCAATGGCGGGTTATGCTTTTGCTAAGTATAGATTTAATGGAAAAAAGTTTTTATTTAATCTTCTATTAAGTTCGATGATTATCCCAAGTCAGGTAACAATGCTTCCATTATTTTTACTATTAAAATCAATGGGATTTATAAATACTTATATGGCTATAATAATTCCCGGACTAGCAAACATCTTTGGAATATTTTTAATTAGACAATATTGCATATCCATTCCGGACAGTTTAATAGAAGCCGCAAGAATGGATGGCGCAACAGATTTTCAGATTTATAGAAAAGTAATTATACCGCTCGCGGTTCCAATATTGGTAACCTTGGCAATATTTTCATTTCTTGGTACGTGGAATGATTTTCTCTGGCCGCTGATTGCACTAACAGATGATTCAATGTACACGCTTCCGGTTGCATTGGCTAATCTTATGCTAGAGCATACAAAAGATCCTGAGTTAATGATGGCTGGTTCTGTTGTAACTGTAATACCGGTAATTATAGTTTTTCTTGCATTGCAAAAGTATTACATCAAAGGGATAATGATGGGAAGCGTTAAAGAATAATTTAGAATTTAGAATGTACAATTTAGAATGAAATCGCATATAATATTTAAAAATATTTTTATTGTTTTGTTATTTTCTTTCACTTCTATAGCGCAAAATGAAAATGAAGAGCTCGCCACAATAGGCTCGGATAAAATAACTGTTGAAGAATTCCAAAATCGGTTCGATTTTATGCCTCATCTTAATTACTCTAATTCTAATATTGACTCAATAAAAAAAGAATTTCTTTATTCATTAGTTGCCGAAAAACTATGGGCATTTGAAGCTGATCAATTAGAAATTGACACAAATGAAACTGTCAGGCTTTCACTAAAATCATTAGAAAAACTTTTTGTTAAAGATGAACTTTATAAAAGGGAAGTAGAATCAAAAATTGTTGTTACTGGAAATGAAATAAAAATCGGTCTTACTCGCGTTACAAGAATTCTTAATACTTTAATTATTACTACTCCAGATTCTGGAAAAGCCTGGCGATTATTTGAATCATTTCAAAAAGGTGCATCATTTGATTCAGTATTGATGAGCATGAAAATGTCTCAAAAACCATTTGAAGTCAAATATGGTTCTTTTGAGGATGAAGAAATAGAGAATATACTTTATTCACTTAATCTTAATGAAATATCAAAACCGGTAAAGGCAAAGGAAAATTGGTTCATATTCAAACTTGTAGAGGATGAGGTAGATCTCTCGATTGATCCTTCTAAAGAACATGCAAGAAATATTGTAATTAAAAAGCTTAAGGATAGAAAATCTCAAAAGCTCGGTAGAACTTATTTGGATAAACTTCTAAGTGCTAATAGTATTATCGCAGATCGGCTGTTATTTGATATAATGTCTGATAAACTTTTAGAAATTCTAAAAGAAAGAACTGCAAAATCTGAATACGATTCGATAATTAGTGTTGATCTCCTTGAGACTGATGTTAAGAAAGTCTTATCATCGCTTAACACATCTGAATTGAATGCAGCATTTATAAAATTTGATTCTAATCCAGCAACAATAAAAGATTTTCTTTACTACACGATTTATCAAAAAGTTTTATTTAATTCCTTCAATTCTATTAAGTTTAAACAATCTTTAAACCGCATTGTAAAAAAGTTTATTGAAGATGAATTGATTTCAAAAGAAGGTTTTAATCTTGGCTTAGATAAACTAACTTCAGTAAAAAATGATTTACAAATCTGGAATAATTATTATTTATCGGAAGTTCTAATGAACAGTTATGCTGATTCAATAATAATTACAGACGAGGAGTTAGAAAAATCGTTAGATGTTGAAAGCGATTTATCAAATCGTTTAGAAGTGAATATTATTGAAATCCTTACCGATAATATTGAAGATGCTAAGAAAATTCTTAACGAATTAGAAGATGGAAAAGAATTTGAATCTTTAGTTAGCGTTTATAACCAAAGAGAATGGACAAAGCAAAGTAATGGTGAATGGGGATATTTTAATCCTGCTAACGCTGGTGAAATTGGAAGAATCTCAGCTAGTCTAAATATCGGACAAATATATGGACCAATTAAAATGAATGAGGGCTACTCAATATTTAAGCTGATTGATAAGAAAAATAGGATTGACATTCAGAATACTGTTATAGATAAAAATAGTTTAAAATTAATTCGAGTGAAGTTGGCTCTTAGTAAGATGGATAATCTTATAAATGATAAAACAATATCACTTGCGTCAAAATATAAAATAAGTCTTAATGAACAATTATTACAAAAGATCAAGACTTCAGAAATTAATACTTTCACTTATCGATTTATTGGTTTTGGTGGGAAGATAGCAGCATTCCCAATCACAATTCCGATTTATGATTGGTTCAAGGAATATGAACAGAATAAAGAAATTCCCTAAAGGTTTATTATGGCAGAAGTTTTATTAAAAAATGTAACTAAGATTTATGATGGTGGAAACAAGGTTGTTACCGATGCAAATTTTAAGGTCGATGATAAAGAATTTGTGGTTCTCGTCGGTCCATCGGGTTGTGGCAAAACTACTACATTGAGAATGATTGCAGGATTAGAAGATATTACTTCCGGTGAAATATTTATTGATGGAAAAATTGTTAATAATCTTCCACCGAAAGATCGCGACATAGCAATGGTTTTTCAAAACTATGCACTTTATCCGCATATGACGGTTTATGAAAATATGGCTTTTGGACTCAAGCTAAAAAAAGTTAATAAGAAAGAAATTGAAATTCGGGTTAAAGAAGCTGCAAAGATTTTAAGCCTGGAAACTTATCTTGATAGAAAACCAAAAGCTCTTTCGGGAGGACAAAGACAACGCGTTGCAGTCGGCAGAGCCATAGTTCGTAAACCAAAAGTTTTTTTGTTCGATGAACCGCTAAGTAATCTTGATGCAAAACTTCGTGTTCAAATGCGAACAGAGATATCAAAACTTCATAAGCAGCTTGGTGCAACAATGATCTATGTTACGCACGATCAAACCGAAGCTATGACAATGGGGGATAGGATTGTAATTATGAAAGACGGCATTGTTAATCAGGTTGATTCTCCACTAAACTTATATAATAAACCGGTTAATCAGTTTGTTGCAGGATTTATAGGAAGCCCTGCGATGAATTTCTTGAGTGGAACGATATTAGAAAAAACAGAGATGATGTTTATTAGCAATAATTCAGAACTCAAATTCAATCTTTCATCAGAGCAGAAGAATTATTTAAAAAATTTTACAGGTAAAGAAATAATAATTGGCATCAGACCTGAAAATATATCACTTGAGGCTGCTGTCAGCAAATCAATTGAACTTAATAGTACTTTAGATGTGATTGAACCAATGGGGAATGAAACTTTCGTTTATTTTGAAATCGAGAAGACTCAGTTTATTGCAAGAGTAAAACCTTTGTACGATCTAAAAGTTGGTGGTAAAATAAAATTGTATGTTGATCCGATGAAAATTTATTTATTTGACAAAACCACAGGGCAGCATCTTCATAATTAGTAAGATGGTATTACCAGGTAATCATTTTGTAGGAAAGTAATAACTGAAATAAAAGATTTGAATCCTGAAGTTTTGACATATAAAAATATTTTATCTCACCGCCGATAGAAAGATTATCATTAAGCGGTGCTAAATAAGAAGCCCCAAAGTGGTAGCCCAGACTGAAAACAGAACTTTCAATACTGCTTCCGTATAATTCGCCATGATTAAATAGAAAATACACACCTCCACCGCCATTAAGTTCAAAATCAGGCAAAGTTTTTGGAAAGATAATCATTGATGCAACAAATAGCAGAGGCACAGATATCATAGATGCTGACATCGAAGATGTGCCAAATTCATCTGAATAGATTTCTGATCTAATGGAATAAAGATACTGGTAACCTGTCTCAACTCCGATGCTTAGTAAATGCTCCGGATGCCACATTAATCTAAGTGTTCCGCTAACACCATTCTTGTTTAAATCTTTAAATTGTAGAGTTGTTAGATATCTAGAATATCCGATTCCTGCATCAACTGATATCGAATACAAAGTATCTTTAACTTGAGCATTGGCTGCAGTTAAAAAAAACAATATCGATAGAATTTTTATGGTTAGCTTCATAAAAATTATTGTTTTAGGTAATAATGATAAGCAACCAATGTCGGATGATTAGTTAATATTCCATCAAATTCGCCATCTCTCAAAAAGCTTTCAATAAATGCCGGTTCATCAAGTGTCCAGACAATTACTTTTCTTCCCTCGGAATGCATTGCTCTTACTGATTCTAACTGAGTGCCCTGAGTCCACCTCGGGGCCCAAAATCCCGCATTTAATTCTCTTGTGATTGATAACTCTAATTCGCAAATCTTTGGAACATTTGAATAATTTGGATAATCCATCATATTGCCTACTTTTTCAATAGTTGGAATACCAAGTAATATTTGCAGATCACGGTGTAACGGATTAATTCTTCTTAAAATATTCTGTTGGATTTCTGCAACAACCGGAATCTCATTTTTGCCGGACTTCAAATCCAACCAAACTAATTTAATGTTTGTATTTTCCAGTACGTACTCTAGTGCTTCCTCCAGGGAAGGAATTAATTCACCATTCTTTAATCTTATAAAAGTTCGTAATTGGGCATAAGTAAAATCTTCGATGTTACCCCAGATAACACTTTTTTGTGTTAACCTAAGATTTATATCAGAATCGTGATACAAAATAGGAATACCATCTTTTGTTAGATGAACATCAATTTCAATTCCATTTGCACCAAGTCTTTCTGCCAGCGCAATCATTTCGATTGAATTTTCTGAAGCCGGTAAGTAATCTGAATTTCTACCGCCTCCCCGATGAGCAAGGATATAAAAATTATTTTCTCTTACTGCGCTGCTGAATTTTCTTAAATATTTTAACTGAAAATTTTTACCCGGGAAATTACTGCCATCACCAAAAGCCCCGCGAACAGTAATTTGCAAATTTGTTGTATCACCGGCTATGATTTTATTTCCGCCTTCAAAAGTTGAGATATAAAAATTTACTAATCCCGTTTCAGAATTTATTCCATAACGCCAATATCCATAACTAAAAATAACTGAATCTAGTGAGCCTGACTGCAGAATCATATATCCAACATTTTTGGAGGTAAATATTGAAAGATATTCTCCGTTCCATTTTAACACAACCTGTTCTCCAAAATATTCCTTGCCATCAATCACTTCATAAATTCCTTCCATTACAAATTTGGATTCGTTCAGAAGGGGATAAGTCTGTGCCAAAAATCCACTGCCATCAACAATTGGATACTCAACATCTATTGATTGATCGCAAGATGTAACAAGAACTATAAGTAATAATAATAAGGCTTTGTTCATAAGTTAAAACTAAATATTGCTTCAGGAATAAAGAACAGTCTGTCAAATGTTGAAAAAGTGATCCACATAGGATAATAGAACCTAGTAAAATTTGCTTTTACCCCCATTACAAAAAAATTATTTTTCCATAGTGGCTGCTCAATAAATGCTCCAACCGAAAACCCAGAAATAGTTTTAAAATCACTTGTCACTTCAATATTTCCGGTTTTTGCTGTTTGATCAAATACTAAAATCAAATCCGATTTTACAGTAACACTAAAATTAGGAAAGCAATAACCGAGGGTAAGATTTGGGTAAGCCATCCAGCCACGTATCTTTGTTTTAAAATCAAACTGATCGAGTGCCCCAATAAAAAAAGCAGCATCTGCTCCTGCAGATAATGAAAAGTTGTTAAATTCATAAGTCCATTTTGGACCCAAAGAGATATTTAATGTAATCAGGTTAGTTGATATTCCACCTTCTAATAAAAAGTTTTCAGGTAAACCAAATTTTGCTTTATATGAATATAAAGGAGCTCTAAATTCATCATCTGATTCTACAATATCTTCAGGAAGGTTAGCGGTAGTTAATCCGAGTGAATGTATGTATTCCCAAGAGTCTAAAACATGCGGATAATAAAATGAATTACTTTTTATATCGGATTCCTGAGGATAATTTGCTCCACAGAAAAGTTGGAAGACAATTATTGTTAATATCCATCTCATTATTTTAATTCAAGCTCGTTTACTAAAGCATTCAAATCTTTTATAAAAACTGCTGTTTACATTCTTAATAAAAACTTATGAATAGATTATACAGATAAATAAGCAAATGCAACAGTTCTTTGATTATATTAAATTAGTTCTGGTCCAAAACTTTTAGGGTCAAGTTCGGCATTTTAATTTTTAGCAGAAGGCTTGATTAACCTGCACTTAAAAAGGATTAATTATTTGATTTGGATTATAAAATAAGAAACCATGGACTACGAGAGATTAGCATTGAGCAGATTATCAGGAAATCTCTCGAAGAGGAAGTTTGCACCCCGTTTGCCACGGCGAATTGTTTCAGGTTCTAATTTCTATTAAAAATCAATTCATTAGAGTAAGATCCCGAAAGCTTTCGGGACGGAATGACTTTTATGAGACAAACTCTTTTTGTTGATGTTACGACTTAACAATACAACTATGAAGACTTCCAAATTATTTCTTCTTTTAAATCTAAATAAAGATGCAAAAACAAATTAGAAATGATCATCTAAATTAAAATTTCAATGGATTACATCGATTATTTTTCTCAGATATCTATCCAATATGAAAACTTAACTAAAAATATATTATCAGCCTCTGTATTAATCAGATTTTTAAAATCATTCTTAAAACTAAACTCACCAGGATCATCAAAGTTTGTTCTGCTGTTTGTCCACGCGAAATAGAATACAGAACCTGGCAGAGCTTCCCATCTTAAAACTACATTACCACGTAAAGATTTAAAATTAAAATCCGGATTATAAAAACTAAATTGTTCAGCCGGACCTCCTGCATCCGGATCTACGGTATATGTTTGAGATTCCTGATCATAATTAATAGTTGAACCCTCACTTCCATATAGTTTATAATCCAATGTTGGAGGATTGTTTAACTCCCTATAGTCTTCATAATTACCAACTGAAATAAGCGGCTGCATATACAATTGCAAACTAAGAGTTGGAGTAAATATCCAATTTAATCTAATGTTAGCTGACACAGTAGTTTGATTTATTTGTGCAAATACATATCTGGTGCTGTATGTACTGATTGCTTGTGGGTCAGAAAAATTTCCAACCCATTGATAGGACGTATAATTTATAGCGTATTCTGGTCCAATTGAAAAACTGATTTGAGAACTTGGTTTCCATTCAAGATCAAATCCAAAATATTTTTCATTACTTCCGATAGCATTTTCCCAATAATTAATGTAAGGTGACAGAGTTATTTTTTCTCTGCTATCCGAATAGCCTGAGAAGTTAAAAGAAAAATTAGACGGAATATTAAGCTTTGGTCCGCCTCGAGTTAATGATTTGGAAACAGATTTGAAATTATTAGAAACGCTTAGACTAAATCCCCAATAATTTAAAAACTGAGCAGAAGATGTTAAGTAGAAACCACTTCTTTCAATATTATCTTCAAAATCAGATGTCCGGCTGTATCCAAGGTAAACACTTTTTCGTCTAAAAATTTCATCAGGATCAAACCATCTGTAACCGGTAACAAGATGCCCATTAATTCTATCAGCTAACCACTGAGAGCCAAGATCATTGTATTCAAAACCGGGAGAAATAATTCCCAGTGCAGCATTCACATAAAAATCTCCTTTTTGTTTATTTAATGCAATACGAGAAAAGTAACCCCCAATCGAAGTTAAATTATTATCAAGAGGCATATACGTTTTATCTGGTCTTTGCATGTATCGATATGGCTGCTTCTGTAATCGAATCAGATAATCTTTTGTGCCGGAAGTGTAAGAACTAATAAGTGAGCCAGTTACAACATAAGTTTCATCTTCATCTAAAAAAGTCCACCCATCTAAACCAAAAGTGTACGCCTGGCTGCTTAATTGGTTTTTAAGATTTTCACTATTAAGATCTCTGTTTACGGAAGTAAATATCAAACCAATAGCCTGCTTACCAGAATTAAATTCTTTTTGGGTTCTGAAAACTCCATAATGTGTTAAAGGTTCAACTTCTTCTTCTAATCTTCCTAAAGAATCATTTTGAATTATTGCAAATGTTCTTTCAGTAACAGAACTTAGTGCACCAATAGACCATGTTTCATCAACTTTACCTGATAATTTGGCGGCACCTAGTATTCTTGACTCTGAAGGAAAATCAAAATAACCCGAATTCGTAATATTTCCTTGTGGTCGTCTACCGATCCTTCTTGAGTAAAAAAGTTCGGGAACGCTGAAATTAAATCCCCAATTATTATTTGCTCCTCCATATCCAAAACTAAAAATATTCGCACCTTCAATAAAGAATGGTCTTTTCTCAGAGTAAAAAGTTTCAAATTCAGAAAGGTTTACAATTGCAGGATCAACTTCCACCTGCCCAAAATCAGGGTTGATAGTAGCATCAACATTTAAGTTACTGCCCAGGCTAACCTTTACATCTGCACCGATTGAAGAAGAATACTGGTTTGATTTGTAGAATGGATCATTGGCATCATGAACAAGATACTGTGCTTTTTGTACAAAGTATGGAAGTATTTCCAGCCGTTGTTTTGGTTTTATTCCATCTAAGCCTTCAAGATCGGCAAACTTAGAAACGAAGCCGCTTTCTTTTTTGGGTACCATAACATAGAATGACATTTCATGTTTTCGTTTTATATCACGGTTAAGATTAATTCCCCAGACCATTTTTTCAGACTCTTTAAATCTTAATTGGGCAAAGGGAATTCTTACCTCTAAATACCAACCGTTCTTATCCACTGTAGTTTTGTTTTCCCAAACACCATCCCAGGATTCATCCATCCCGTCATCATTGAACAAAGTTCCATCAGCAATTGATCCTCCTGGATTTACAGAAAAATAAAATCCTGTTCTGTCATCATTGTATGGATCTAGAAAAATCCAAAACCAATCAGATTCCACAAAATTATCACGGCGCATTAAAGTTACATCGATAGAATCTGGATTTGAGTCTGAAAATCTTCCACCAAAATATATATTGGATTCATCATGAGAAATCCAGACTTCCGATTTTTCAGTTGCAGGCTTTCCTTCATCAGGATCTTTTTGAATGAAAGTGGTTACCGCCGGATTTAAATAAACTGATTCATTTAGGACACCATCAATTATAAGCGGTTCATTAAGATGGTATGATATTATCGAACGGGTCGAATCATTTTTAGCTGCTGCAAATGAAGTAAACTGAATTAGTACGAAAAACAAAAGTAAAAAATAATGTCTCATATGCTTTTATATATTTATTAAAAACAGTTTAGGATTAGACGTTATTGGGAATATAATAGTTATATTTTTAGAAAAAACGATTTTAGTTGATCCTGATATTTTAACTTTGCAATAGTAATTCATTGTAAGATTACTTTTTAAAAGAATTTTAGAGAAGGTATTGATGAATGATAAACGGTTATATTGGATATTCCGCCTGATGATAATTTTTAGAATATCATCAGGCGGACGAAAAACAATGTTACTTTTTATTAATCTTTATTTTTCCTGAAGCAGTATTCAATTCTATCATAGAACCACCGCCATTAAGTACAAACTTCTTAATAAGATTTTTTGAACTTTTATCTACCGTAGTTGATTCGAAATCCGATTTAATCATTTTTTCAATATCAGGATCGTTGGAGTGCTTGCCAACATAAACAGTTGCCACAATATTAACTTTAGCATTGGAAGGCAATAATAAATTTATATCTCCTCCAGCGGTATTTAATTCACTCAGTGAATTACTTGATGGTATCAAGTCAGCATAAATATTTCCTCCTGCTGTATTAGCTTCAATTGATCCTGAAATATTTTTAAGATTGATATTTCCTCCTGCTGTATTTACTTCAACCTTACCAGTAGCTCCATCTAAGCTAATATTTCCACCGGCGGTGTTAAGTTCAGCACTGCCGGAAGCTTTTCCCACAAAAATATTTCCTCCGGCTGTAGAAACCTCCGCACTGCCGCCAATATTTCCAATCGAGATATTCCCACCTCCGGTTGAAAGTTCTATTTTACTCTTAACATCTTTAACACTAATGTTCCCGCCACCGGTTGATAGTTCAGTTTCACCGTTGACATTTCCAACAGAGATATTTCCACCTCCGGTTGATACAGATAATTTATCACTAACATCGTTTATATCAATATTACCGCCGCCTGTAGCAAGATCAACTTTCCCATTAATATTTCCCTTAATATTAATATTACCACCACCTGTTGACAGATCAATATTAAATTGAGAAGGTACAGAAACTTCAAGATTAAAATCATTTGAGTCCTGCCCTTTAAACTCCACGATAACTTTATTTCCCTGTTGTTCAATCCTTAGATATTTAAGATCATCTTCTTCAACATTTAGAGCTTTAATATAAGCCTGATCTTTTTCCCATGTTGATATTGTAATATTTCCATTCGAAACTGAAACTTCTAAATTACCACCCTTGGAAACAGAAAATGTTTTTTCTTTATCTGATGCACTTGAGATAAATAAAAAACCTGATAGAATAAATATCACTATAGGTAACAAATTTCTGCTAACAAACTGCTTTTTCATTTTAGTACTCCTTTATAATATTCTTTGCTTGAAATCTTATATAATTATTCTCATCTGTTTGAATTTTATCACGAAGAGAGATTAAATCTTTTTGATTTAAATTGATACCTTGTTTGGATACATCAGCCAAACCATTGATTGCTTCTATTCGAATTCCTGCACTTGTGTCATTTAATAAAACATATATCAGAGCGTTTTTAATTTCTTCATCAGCAGGTAATTCGTTTAATGACTTTAGTGCTTCTCTTCTTACTCCCGGATTATTATCATACTTCGTTACAGTAATTAATGTACTTTTAATTTCATCATCCGGTTTCTGAGTTTGATTAGCATTTATAACGTTTATAGAATTCAATCTTGTACCTGGATTTTGTTCATTCAAAACTGCATATGTTAGAATTTTCTGCAATTCAGAATCATTAATATTTCCTTTAATCCTTCCAGGTGTAATTGCTTCAAAAGTAAACTCAACCTCTCCATCTGAAGGATCAGGATCAATAAAATTGATATTCTGAATTCTTAATCGTTCAGCCTTAGTAGAATCTGATTCCAATTTTTCAATCACCGGGGAATTGAAAACCAGATAACCAATGAAAAGCCCAATTAGTATTAAAGAAAAACCACTAACTGCTAATCCAAGTGGTTTATAAAAAAGTGAAAAGATATAATCTTTAATATTATTTGAAGAGTGAATTTTATTTTGATGAGCTCTTAATACTCCTCTTAATTCTAATCGTGCTTCCAATAATAATTTTGGATCGACTGGAGATTTAGACTCTTCTGAAACATCTGCAAATAGTTTTTTGAAAGATTCTAATTCATTCGCGCAATCCTTGCAGGATCTGATATGATCCTCAAATACTTTTTGCTTTTCAAAATCCAATTCTTCATAAAGATAGAACGGGATTATTTCTTTGTATTCATTATGATTCATAGTTTTTTCCATCATACAAAATATTAATGACTCTTTTCTAATTGTATCTTTAGTCGTCTCACAGCATCAAAAAGATATTTTTTGATTGTCCCTTCTTTACAGTTCATCATCTCAGCAATTTCTCTTATTTTATAACCTTCAAGATGCTTTAAAAGAAAACTCAATTTTTGATTCGGAGACAAAGTATTTAATGCTTCATTTATTTTACTACCATATTCTGAATTAACCACCAAATTTTCCGGAGATAATTCGCTATCATCAGGAATTGTTGAAACATAAGCCGAGTTTTCTTCATCGTTCAAAGAAAAATGATTGTGTTTGCTGTATTTTCTCTTAAAAGTGATACAAACATTTGAAGTTATCCTGAACAACCAGGTTGAAAATTCACTCTTAAATTGAAAGTTCCCCAAACTCTTATACACGCGTATAAACACTTCCTGATAAATATCTTTAGCATCATCAGAATCTCCGGTAAACTTTATTGCAAGCCGCAGAACCTTTTTGTCGTAGCGATATATTAACTCTTCAAGAGCAAGTACATCGCCTTTATTCGCATTTATTATTAGTTCGTTATCGCTTAATGGCATTAAATTAATCTTTTAACAATTTATTAGACCAAAGTTACATAGAAATGGTTGGTGGGGGAATGTAATTATTTAGAAACAGGAAATCTTGGGATAGATCAATGAAGTCAATGAAAATCAATTATTAGTTAAATGCATTACTTTTGAAATAGTTCTTATAAATATCTACTCTGTTATCGTTTTGTTAATTAGTTTTATAAACATCAGAATATTAGAATCTTAGTAATGTCAAGCCAAAAAAACATTTTACTAACATTTACTTTTGGGCAAATGAATAAAAACAATCACGCTATTTGATGAGACTGGCGTATGCAACCAACTTGTCTTCATCATATTCAATTTTTATTTGAGGGAATCCATCAAGAAAATGCGAAAGTTTTTCGTATCCAAATTCTTTGTGATTAAATGTTGGGTGTTCCTTTTTAATCATTATCCCAATAGTTGCAACATTTATTCTGCGATTCTCTTTTTTTAATAGAGTTAGAATCCTGTCCTTTATTTGTTCGCTTACCTTCTTTTGTGGAGATTGCAATGATTTCGACTCTTGAAGTTTAACTTTTTCAGGGCGGTATTCAATTATTCCATCTGCAACATTCACAAGGTCTCGCGAAATTGAACCGGGCACGCCCATTAAATAAGTATTTTTTCCAAGAGATCTTAATTCATTTAACAGTGGTATAAAATCACGATCTCCTGAAACCAGAATTAGTGTGTTTATGTTTTGATTCTGCATAAACAACTTCATTGCATGAACACAGATGAATGTATCGGCACTGCTTTTTTCTGTACGTGATAAAGGGGTAAAGACTGGCTGAATACCACTTATCTGAAGATTATTAATTTGTTCATTAAATCTAACCCAATCGCCAAAAGCTTGAATTGATGCTATACCTCCCTTTTCCTCACATAATTTTCTGATTATCATTAAATCGGGTTCTTCACCATAATTATTAACCGAAGAGTAATATAAATTTTCAAAGTCAATAAAAACTGCAATCGTATTTTGTACTTGTATTTCATTTTGTGTTTTCACAGGTATTTTCCTTTATTAACTTTTGAAAGTTAATATTTAATTTATTCAATGACATACTACTTTAAAATAATGCCCTTTAAATAATTTTTAGATAAATTACACATCAGATTATCACTAGTTTATAAAATGACTGAAGAAATTACCTTCATACTAAATAACGACTTTGTTTCAGTAAAGGTTGATCCTGCAATTGTGCTTCTGGATTTTATCAGGAAGCAGAAGCATTTAATGGGAACAAAAGAAGGTTGTAAAGAAGGTGACTGCGGTGCTTGTACTGTTTTAATCGGTAATATTAAAAGCAGCAAACTTGAATATCAAACCGTTAACTCCTGCCTGCTTCCATTAGGTAATGTTAACAATACTCATATCGTTACCATCGAAGGTTTAAATGCAACTAATCTTAATCACATCCAAACTGAGTTTATAAATGAAGGTGCCTCGCAATGCGGTTTCTGCACTCCCGGTTTTATAATTTCGCTTACCGGCTACTTAATCAATAATGAAGATTATAAAATTGATTTTGCTTTAAATGCAATTGCAGGAAATATCTGCCGCTGCACAGGATATATTTCTATTAAGAGAACCCTAAATAATGTGCTAAAACAATTGAGCGTAATTGATCACCATAACTCAGATAGAATTTCATTTCTAATAGAAAATGGTTTCCTGCCGGATTTTTTTTCTACGATCGCAGAACAATTAGAAAAACTAAAAACCGAAAAATCAAATGGGCACCACAATTGTGCAAAATATTTTATTGCCGGCGGTACGGATATGTACGTTCAAAAGCCAGATGAACTTTTAGAGCAGAAATTAATTTTTATAAAGAATAAAAACCTGTCTTACATCAAAGTTGAGGATAATATTTGTCGGGTTGGTGCTGCTGCGACTTTTGAAATGATAAATGATTCTCCGGTTTTTCAAAGCTACTTTCCACGATTAAAAAACTATATTGATTTGATTGCATCTTTACCAATCAGGAATATTGCGACTGTTGGAGGAAACATTATTAATGCTTCACCAATCGGTGATTTGACAATATTCTTCCTTGCGTTAAATGCTTCGGTTGTTTTAAGTAATGGAACTAAGCAGAGAAAAATATTATTAAAAGACCTTTTTAAAGATTACAAGCTTTTAGACAAAACAGATGATGAATATCTTGAGTACATTGAATTTAAATTACCAGCTCAAAATTCTTACTTTAATTTTGAAAAAGTATCCAAGCGAACACACCTTGATATAGCGAGTGTAAATTCAGCTATATATATTAAATCAGATAAAAATATTATTAAGAAAATTCACCTCTCAGCCGGAGGTGTTTCACCAATACCACTTTATTTACAAGACACTTCGCAATTTCTGCTTGAGAAAAAAATTACAAAAGATACTTTGTTTGAGTCGCTTCAAATTATTCAATCAGAAATATCTCCAATAAGTGATATAAGAGGCAGTGAGGATTATAAGCGATTATTATTAAATCAATTATTTAAAGCTCATTTTATACAACTA